>Ga0228710_1002502_pt1 | contig 28996 bp, 16 predicted proteins | sample MedpolnodulmetaG_FD_177995 | JGI IMG/M metagenome (GOLD analysis project Ga0228710, IMG submission 177995) | Root nodule microbial communities from Medicago polymorpha collected in Santa Monica, California, United States - pink nodules | ecosystem: Host-associated > Plants > Roots > Nodule...
GCCTATTTCACTATAAGGCCTCAAAGCCTATTTAAAAAGTCTATTATTTGTGTTTTTTCTTGATTTTTATGTTTAATATAAATTATATTTTAATATAAATAAAAAAATAAATTTTAATAATATGCATGAATAGGTCGGCCTATCAGGCTCCGTAGGCTTTTTTGATAGCCCAAACCTGACCTATTTACTTAAATAGACTTTTTCAAAAGCCTAAGCCTGACCTTTTTCATAAACAGGCCAGACCATAGGGCCCTGTAGGCCGGCCTGGCCTATTCCCAACCCTACCTACTAGTATTATCGATACTGCAGCTGCCGTCTTCGTTGCTCTGACAGTTCTGCCTATACAAAAAGAGATGTTATCTACCAAGGTGGTCATTCAAGCTTAAATAACCCCTAATGGAGAAATTTGGAAAATGGCTACCTCGTTGTTTTCTAAGGGAGATGTCCCTTTCAAGAGGAGGAATGTGAGAAGAAATTATCGAAGAGCCTGACAAGAAGAAGAGTAAGGGCGACTCTAGTGAAAATTATTGCTTAGAGGAAATGACAAGAGTCGTCATATTCCCTCTTATTCTAAATGTCCTTGGTTGCTGATGACATACCATCTTACATTATTTTTAGCATATTTTTCATTCATTTTATTTAGGTTTTGATCTAATATATAGGACTTTTGGAACAATTGCATTTGGTTTTTTGGGATATTTTGTAATGTTTTAATTTCGAGTCATGTAATTCTAGTTTTCCCGAAACCATGCAGTTCTTAGGTGTTTCTGATGTAATTCAAGTCAAAATCATGAAAATCGACAAAGCAAAGTATCTTAAGAGGTTTTGGGAAGACAATGAATGAAGTTTCAAGAGGCATCTAAAGACATTACATAGAGGAGAATTCTACTTCAAGTCCCAAGACAAGTTTCATGGAAGAAAAAATTCAAAAAGAAGAAGAAAAAGATGAAAACGCACTACCGAGCTGAGGAGACGCTCCCCGGTTTGGAAAATTGCCCTGGCATGCCTCTGGGTGACTCTCCAAGAGAGGTGTGCATGCGTGGCAAGGAAAATAACATATTTTTGTTGTTTTTCCCTGCAGGTTGGTGGAAAAATCCCAGTTTTTCAACCTAAACTCACTTGAAAATCCCAGTTTCTATCTTCTCCTTGATTTTCTAGGGTATTTTTTTTATCTTTAGTAATTTGTTTTTAGTTACCATGTGTAACTAAATATTTTTAGGTTAGAGTTCTAAGATGAACCTCTGTATATTTCGTTGGATATTTATTTAATTTAATTTGTCGTTTATTAATTTTATTTATGTGTTTGTCCACTATAGAGTTGAATTAGATTATAGTCTTTATTTCTGTGAGAGGTGCAACCCTAGATTAGGTACTTAGGTTGTGACAGGACCTAATATTTCTATCACTCATCAGATGCTTATATCTTGATATTTATATCCCTTTACTGATAACTATCTGTCTAGGAAGTAAGTGATTATTAATTAGCCAAAGATACCATAGGAATTGTTGACCCTAGACGTAGGTACTCAGTGGCTAGAACTCATTGGGTCGTGTGGTGCATTACCGAAGCTAGGAATTAACTGGTTAGTAATGATAGAAACAAGCACCTAGTTGTCCGACTTAAATCTATAACCTAGCAAGACCATTCTCTTGAAACCCTTAGTAAGGTAGACGTAGATTAGGGCTGCCCGTTTGTAGAACTACTAAGTAAGCGTAGAGAGAGTGAGTGTCCTAAGATTCATAGATGGGCAGACCTAAGGGAACCTTGGCCTTCATTGCCTTGGGAAACACTGGAAAGCCAATTTAAGTTTATGTTTCAATTACAATTGAATTACCAAGACCCTGGACGTAAGGATCACCGTACGATCAGCAGGTGTAGTTAGCCATCGGAGGGAAATGTAACTAAATATTTTTAGGTTAGAGTTCTAAGATGAACCTCTGTATATTTCGTTGGATATTTATTTAATTTAATTTGTCATTTATTAATTTTATTTATGTGTTTGTCCACTATAGAGTTGAATTAGATTATAGTCTTTATTTCTGTGAGAGGTGCAACCCTAGATTAGGTACTTAGGTTGTGACAGGACCTAATATTTCTATCACTCATCAGATGCTTATATCTTGATATTTATATCCCTTTACTGATAACTATCTGTCTAGGAAGTAAGTGATTATTAATTAGCCAAAGATACCATAGGAATTGTTGACCCTAGACGTAGGTACTCAGTGGCTAGAACTCATTGGGTCGTGTGGTGCATTACCGAAGCTAGGAATTAACTGGTTAGTAATGATAGAAACAAGCACCTAGTTGTCCGACTTAAATCTATAACCTAGCAAGACCATTCTCTTGAAACCCTTAGTAAGGTAGACGTAGATTAGGGCTGCCCGTTTGTAGAACTACTAAGTAAGCGTAGAGAGAGTGAGTGTCCTAAGATTCATAGATGGGCAGACCTAAGGGAACCTTGGCCTTCATTGCCTTGGGAAACACTAGAAAGCCAATTTAAGTTTATGTTTCAATTACAATTGAATTACCAAGACCCTGGACGTAAGGATCACCGTACGATCAGCAGGTGCAGTTAGCCATCGGAGGGAAATGCCAAATTAGGTACCCAGTGGTTGATGCCCATTGGGTCAGGTGGTGCCCTACCTATTTAGGAAACTCATAACGGTCTTATCATTTTCATAGTCACCAAAAGATAAATAAACGCGACATTTAAATTATGTATTATCCAACAACAAATATACAGAGGGGATTCGAAGAATCCTAATCGCTGCTTACTTTTATGCAACCAAAACAGGTAAATTCGCTATGTTGCAAACAGATAAAAATTGCTACTCACTTTTATACCGTCAAACTTACAAAAATAAGTACCTAGAATTGTTTGGACGAAAGGACAATCCTTGTAGATACGATACTCTACTTATCACTTTATTACTTAATGAAAACGACTGGTACACTTGCCATTGCGCAATTACACTAATCGTAATTAGGTTTTTAACAAACCTGGTGCATCACCCGAGATTTAGGAGTATGTTTTATTCCTCCTCCATTTGAATCGTGTAGAGAGGATCCTCCACGACGACGAGGAGAAAGAGCTTTAAGTCTAGGATGATGGTGCCTGGTTTTCTTGAACGCATAATTGACTGTCACATTCATTGAAGTAGTTGATTGTTAGTTTTATTAAGCGACATCAATTTGCGTCGCAATTAAAATAGGAATTTTATCTTGATTATCTTTTACTCGAGATAGGCACACATTTTGTTTATGGAGTATGTTGACATTAGGAGCATATAGTATTAATTAGAGACACTGAAGGGTGCCACTAAGTGTTGAAAGAATCACACTTGGTGTATCAAGCCTTTCATGTTCTACTGGACGAAAGGGAAGCGGAAACTATGGGGCATGAATTGTTAAAGTTTGAGGAATCTCTTGATTCCTTGGAGTTGGAAGAGTTTCTCCCAAAGGAGTTGGAGGAAGAACAATGGTGTGTGATCTCTTCAATCCGAATAAAGCACATGATTGGAATGATATTGATGAACTTATATCACATAATGAGGTCCCCCAGTTGAGTTGGTTGCACCTGCGGCGGTGTTCTTGGAATGAAGACGAGTTATGTCCATCAAAAAAGCAACAGAAAATAGTTACAAAGGCGAATTTTCAGAAATTAGAGGGAATTGGCGAAGTGATCACCTCCTTCTAGATCCAATGATCTTGTGTAAACTAAATCAATATATATTCAATCAACGTAGTGTATATCAGAAGATATTTGATACGACATAACAATTATGATTCACGTTATAGAAAGTTCTCCGGTGAGATTACAATGTAGACTAAATAGAGAATCGCTGGAAAAGCGGTGAAAATATGTGTTGTCCATTTTGTGGCATGAAGCCACCTTTATATAGGGGAGTCTAGTTGTAACTAACTCCGTGAAACCCAGAAGGGAAGGCAGGATTTCGTTAGAAATCGTATTTACAGTCCTAATTTATGAAGTCGCGCTCATGTATGAAGAGGAGTACCAGAAGTCTTTTGTCATTCCTTGGGTCGCGAGGATTATGGGTTGATTAGCCGCCATTTGTTGGGTCGACAATGTGGGATAAGGCCTAGCCAGTAACATTTCTCTTACAACAAATAATGATATCAATTGAAAATACAATAACATACAACCCAAACTTATATATTAATTAGGTGGACTTTTTTAATAACAGACGTATGGGGATCAACCACTTCTAAAACAGTTAATCAGGTAAGGGTTACCAATCTTAGATGGTTACATTTTCGTTTACTGCCTTTTTGGTTGCCTTATACTGGCATTTGACGTTTGGGGTCAACCTTAATTTTATTTTCTTTAAGATTTTTTAGGATTCAATCATTTCTTATTGCCTTTCCCCATTTTAAGATTATATCCATGATTACTATTCATTAGTTTGCAAAGACTCATAAAAAAATAAATCGAAGACCAAGAAAAATAGTCAAGAAAATCATCATTTTCATCATACATGGTTTATAATAAGATAAAAAGAAATTAGGACAAAAATTTGGGGAATCATGAATTTGAGAACTTATTTGCTTTCCAAAAAAATTAAGAGACAGAGCATACTAATTTATAAAACTTAGAAAACAATCACCACATATTTGCCTTGTTCCCATTACTCATACACACATACAAACCAAAATTTTAGATCTTAATGCTAAAACAAAAAGGTTAAGTACCACATGGTATGGACGGATAACTAGTTTTATTGAAAGCATAAACAAAAGGTTATTTTTTTAAAAGAAAATGCAATAAAGGGTAAAGTTTTGTAGGGATTTCAAGAAGTAGAAGAAGGTGTGAAACTCCCCATGCTTGAATTGGACATTGTCGTCAATGTTTGAAAGTATGGAATTTAGAGTATAAGATAAAGGTTTAGGAAAACTCAATGATTTGAAGATGATAGCCAAGTTCTTCGTGCTTTGCTTCATTTTCTTGTGTACAAGACTCGTCACATGCCTTTCATTTCCAATTGGTGCATGATTAGGCATTACATGATTGAAGAACTGTGAGTGTTGGGGAATTCAGAGAGTTATACAAATGTATCCCCCCAAGGCCCACCAATAACGAATGGTCGTAATGCTATATGGATTTTTGGTTTTTGTTGCTTTTCTTTATGTTTTGGTGTGTTGGTCCCTTTTGCTTCCTTTTTGTCATTACCTTCCTATAAAATTAAGAGAAAACACAATAAAAAAAAAAATTATTACTAATTAAAATGTGTGGGTTGCCTCCTACAAGAGTGTTTTGTTTAGGGTTCTTAGCTTTACCATTGTATTTCCAGGGTTTATGGTGAGATGTTGGGAGAAGAATTCACCCCTTTCTCATTTCCTTTCTCTCTTGGTTTGCCTCTTTTTTAGGATTTATTTCAAATGGGGTAATAATAGTACATGTTGGATAACTTTGTTTAAAAAAGGAATTAAAAATAGGAAAAAACTTATATACATTACCCTAGGTACTGTTCATATTGTTTCCAATGAAAACTTGACACATATTAATTTTTCCAACTCAAAATTAACAGTGTTACATCTGTATTCTCTCCGCCAAAAAAATTAATATGTATATTTACTCCGGTCAATAAACGTGTGGAGGTAGACATCTGTACACAAAGAACTAACAATCTCTAATTGCCATCACAACACAATCATTCCCATTCATATTTCAGATGTTCATAACCTCATGACCCGTTAACGTTACCAACAACGACAATGTTACTAGTTTCCTCAACCTTGAAACCGTCGGTCGGCGCTTCAAGTTCCCAATCCTCCGGTCATTGGTTGTCCTGTCCAATCCTCCACAACGAGATCAGCGACATCACCAGGATATCCACCATCGCCGGTGCTGGCTTGAAGGTAGTGGAATGAAGGGGGGATGTTATGGCGCACTCGTTGTACAAACAGATTCTATCAATATAGGATTTGGTGCACCAATACTCAAACATTCTGTTGTCGTAAAATTCTTTGACCATAACATATATGTCGTTCAGTTCTTGGAAGCACTCATAGAAAATTTATGACTCATAAATGTCTTTCCTTCCCGGTTACAAACCTCTCTTCAAACTTGTGACTCCATATACTTGTGTTTGCTTTAGTAACGGAGCAGTCACATGCGTTATTTTATTTAGAATAAAGGCGACATGTCAGGTTTTCATTGGAAACCAGTATGAACATTATCTAGGGTACTGTATATAAGTTTTGTCCATAAAAATATTCCCCTTTTTATTTTCATTCACATAGTTTTCTACCCTAATTTTAAGTTAACTAAGCATTTTTATGACCTTTTATAAAGTGAGAGTCATACTTTCATTTGAGAAAATATCAATATCACACCTTTCATTGATTGTGTAGGGTGAGCTTTCATGCTTTTGATATTTTTGTGTCGTATCTTCAAGGGTAAAGAAGGCTTAATTCTTCAAAGATCTTATCTTCCAACGTCATAATGATGGATTTCTTCACCACCCCCTTTGTTTAATGCGATAACCCTTCATAAAATAAAAAGACACTAGTTCCTTTCTAAAATCCATTGGGGGGGGGTGTTAACCCCAATATCCCTTTGAAATGTTTCTAAGCCTCATAAAAAGGGTCTCCGTCTTTTTGTGAAAAAGTATTTTGAATGAGCGAGAGTATTTGCCAAGAGAATGTTGTCACATGTCCCAATGAATTCATAGGTTATGCAATGTAGCTAAACCTCAACAACATCCCTTAGTGAAAAAGGGAAAACCTTAAGTATCATGGCCTTTTTAGTGGCCTTATGTACCCTTAAAAAAATTGAAAATTTATAGATTAGAGAATTGATGGGCATGTTGATCATCGATGGTTAATCCCAAAATCTGTCAATGATTCTCTAAAAGTTTTAACAAATCTGGTTTAATTTGAAATATCTTAATCATGTTATGGGAAACAAAATTAAAAAAAAAGTAGGAAAATACTTACCTAAATTTTCAACAAGTCCCCGACAAAGGAGCCAAAAACATGATATCACCACAAATGCACGGTTTTACCGTTGCTATAAAATATTGATCCCACAAGAACTTGTAATCCTCCAAGTAAGATTGTTCTCCCTAAATATGCAAAATAAAAAAAAAATTATTTTTTAAAAAAGAATGAATGAAAAAATTTAATATTTGTTTTGAAAATATGCAACTGATGGAAAGTGCCTCGGAATCATTGGAGTTCGTCATTAGGACAAACATACTAAATCACATTCCTTCATTTTACCTTGGAAACACATGACTAAGCATGAGGTATTACGACAAACATACTAAATGTCATTCCTTCATTTTCCATGATTCCAAGACCTAACAAAACTAATCACTCTTCATAGTGAATAGCATAAGAAAAATAAAGTAAAAAAACAAAGAGAATAAAAGAGAAAACAATATATATACACATTGCAAGTTTACAAGTGTTCTTGGTGGTAAATGGTGTCAAACAAAGGAAGATTAGGTCAATTTATAGGCAAAGCACTACGAAAAACCTTTATTACAATCAGTAGTCTCATAATGAATGACAATTACAATATATGATCAAGTTCCAAAAGAAAAACAACAAAACATGAATTTATGAGGATGTTGCGGTGATATCCCCTTCATTATAGACGACCGTAACAACTTTTGTTTTCTAATACTTTGATCATTGGATTCTCCATCCTTAGTTGACAATTATTATCTTTGATGGTGAATTTTCTGACATAATGCTTAGTTATTTGCCACTCATTGATCATTGAAAATGGTTTTAAATTCCATTTGAGTGTCATAGGTCATGGCTTGGTCAACATGTTTTGGTTCTTTGAAAGATGTCCATCTTGCACCATTGCTTTGTACACCTATCACTTTACCTATTTATTCAATAATAACATAAAATATAGTGATATGCATATCAAGCTTAAATAAAAATGCAACTTTATTAAATAAAATACTAATAGAAAAAAGGCTTAACACATCATTTGGTCCCTTAACTTATTTTTGGTTTTCATTTTGGTCCCATAAATCTTCTGCCGTTTACTATTTTGGTCCTCTCCGTTAGTATTTTGCAAAATATGTTAACTCATTTCCACGTGTCAGTTAAGATTCTCAATCAACGGTTGGATTTAAAAAAGAACACATGTCATACCGTGGACTCACAAACATATGATAATTCTTATTATTATTATTTCACTACCCAAAAAAAAAAAACACAATTATTTCCTTTCTTCTTCTCTGATACGCGTATCACCTTCTCCCTCTTGAACCACCATCAAAATGCTTCAGCCACCATTACTCTACCGTCTGACGTCGTTTTACCACACCACCACCACCATTGAAATACTCTCATCTTTCTCTTCAAAAAGCCACCAACTTATTATTAAATTAGTAAGATTTTAAAAACCCTAACCACCACCTTCTCTCTTACTTTCTGGCCACCACAAATCTCCATTTAAAAAACTAATATGATTTTCCTCTTCCCCATGATGTCTGCAACAAACCCCCTATATCTATTTTGGGATTGGAGAACTTTCACCGGCGACCACCACTTAATTTCTGCAAAAACTCAACAATTTATGAACCAGAAGCATACAATTACTCCATTCTTCCCTTCTTCTAGTCTTCACACATGGCATACCATGAACAACAACAACAATAACAACAATAACTTGATCATAGAGAAAGAAATTTGTTATTTATGGGTTCTTCACACATGGCATATATGAGAAGAAGATGAAGATAGAGTTTTGTATTTTTATTATTTCTAGGTTTTCATATTTTATTTTTCGTTTTTTATTTTTTACATGGATGAATATGGAAGTGTGAAGAGACTGATTGATGAAAATTTTGATGTTAAGTTTGTTGTTGTTATTGTTGCTGTTGTTTTTAGAATTTATTGTTGTTGAAATTGAGATTGGGATGTTTGTGGTTGTTGAAAAGTTTGTTGTTGTTGTTGATGGTGATGAAGAAATTGTTGTTGTTTGTGTTGATGGAATTAGATTCATAGAGAAAGAAATTGTTGATGGTGATGGAGAATTTGTTGTTATCATATGTTGTGAGTCTACGGTATATCATGTGCTTTTTAAATCCAACCGTTGATCAAGTATCTTAACTGACACGTGGAAATGAGTTAACAAATTATGCAAAATACTAACGAAAAGGACCAAAATAGTAAACGGTAGAAAATTTATGGGACCAAATTGAGACACATTATACTTAAGGGACCAAAGTGAAAACCGAAAATAAGTTAAGGGACCAAACAATGTATTAAGCCTAGAAAAAAGTAAGAAATAGAGTGCTATCAGATGGTTAAATAATTTTTACCCCCTGCCGTTTCTGTGAGTTTTGATTTACCCCCTTGTAAATCAAAAAGTTGCAGATTCTCCATTGCCATTTCGATATTCTTTCATTTTGAACCCTCAATGCAACTGACTTTATAGAAAGACTTAAATGACACGTTGAATGTGTAATTAAATATTTTTTTAGGTACACATGTAATTCACTTACATGTCATAAACGGAAAAGGAAAAAAAATTTTAAACCTACAATATTATTTTACATCATCTTCTCCATTAATTTTGCATTCATCTTCCTTCATAAATCAGCAAACACAAGTCTCCCCCATTCATATTAAACTAAACAAATCTTCTCAAAATTTATACAAAAGCAAAAGGATTCGTGCATCTCAATCCTTTCTACATAATAAGCACATATTTGATAATCAGACTTCACGATTGAATATAAACAATAAGCATGACTATAATCAATTTAAGTTGGAGAATCATCAATAAAAAAAACTTTGGTTTGTAAAAAATCATTGCACTATCACATATTTGGTCAAATCACTCTAACATGTTCACGAATTACATTACGTACGCTAATGTATTTAACATCGCTTTCGCATGTTCTTTAACATTTAAAAGACGAAATACAAGCAAACCACAACTTCCAAATTTTTTATTACACATTAATTTCTTTCTTCTAAAAATCTTAGAGCTATAAATAAGATTTTTCTTAGGGAATCTCATGGCACTTCACATGTACAACTGAATTTTAAACCGTATATATGTTTTGATTATTGTTTTTTCAGGTTTTTGGAATAAAATTAGGACTAGATTTTGATTGAATTTTCAGTTTTAATTGGTTTTGTATGTTTAGAGTGTAATCTGAAATTGGTGATGATTAATTTTTATTTTTTTAACGATGAAATTTAAACTGAGTTTTCATTAATTTTGCTTCTGTAATATGAATTTTGAATTGGGTCATGTCATGATAAATTTTTCATTTTTAGGGTCGAAATTTGAACTGTGGTCATAATTATTACTTTTTTATGCTGAAATTTGAGCTGAGTTCAATATTAATTGTTTTTTTTAGACCTGTGGTCATAACTCTTCCCAAATCTCTTTATTTTCATCTTATTTCTCTTTTCTTTTCTTCAAAAAAGTGTTATTGGATTTAAAAAAAACAATAAATTAATTTATTCAGCAAACGATCCCGTTACTTAAGTTTCACAGTCAGATGGAATCAAGGTTGTATTTTATGGAATCTTTAAATGGCAAGAGGGTCTATAAAAAAATTCAAGTTTTTTTTTATAAAAACTCACCCAAATGATCGGGGAAACATTATTTAGCCTAAAAATAAACTAACTAATGTAATGCATGCACATCATGTGTATTTTATCCTCTTGGAACTACTATTGCAAGATACTTCTTTTTTGAATTTGAATATTTGGCGCTTAGAGGGAATAGTTGTTTGCCTTGAGACTTCTTGAGCAATTTCAGATGGTAGTTTTCAAAAGTTGTAGAACTTTGAATCCTTCAAGCAAAACAAGTAGTTATCTTCGATGGTTGTAAAACTTCTTTAATATGTCTTCGTTCTGAACTACTCCTTTACTCGAAATGTGCTTTATTGCAAATATAAGTTTGAATTTTGAAGTGTAACGAATTCCCATCATGGGAGGAATGTATCATGATGGTTACCCATATGGTTATAATGTAGCATTTATCTTCTGAATGGATAGACTCATCAAAAAATCAGTCCCGATTTGACTAACAACATAATTCAAAGGTAATTCCCCTTTATGAATTGGACCAACATACACTAAGAGGGAAACATAAATCTGGTTCATCCTCATTCCAATTGTAATTACCGTAAGTGTTTCTTCTTTTATGAGGAGCCATGCTATATTTTTTACGCATTTCTGAAACAAAAAACTTGTCACAACTATCTCAAATTAATGTCTCATCAGGCATTCTTAGTTGATAGGTTTACGTGTAAAAAGACTAAAGTTGTGAATCGAAGAAACGTGCGAGTTTTTTAATATATAAAAGTAAAAACGATAAAGAAAAAGTAGATGCACAAGTGTGCGAGTTTTTTAATATATCCCTTAGTGTGTGTGTGTGTGTGTTAGTTATAGGTGAGTTTTACACATCGTTCTTTCAGCGTTTCCGGGAAGAGTATTATCATGTGAGGACGAATGTGTTTTTAGTATGTGTAGTTTTGTCGAACGAATGCAAATTTTGCATGGAGTTTGAGATTAAATTATATAGAAAATAAAATAACTAACTACTACAAGGCATGTATGCCAAGTGTCTTATAACTTCCAAAGAAAACTTTCTTTATAACTTCTTTTATGAATTTGAATCATTTAGTGCTTTGAAAGAACAACTACTTGCCTTGAGACTTCTTGGACAATCTCCATGTGAAAGTTTTTGAAAATTGTAGAATTTGGGATCCTTCAAGCGAGACTGATAATTATCTTTGACGATTGATCTAGCGTCCTTGATACGCCTTAGCCTTGAACCGCTCCTTTGCTCGAATCATGAGTTTGAAATTAAAGTGTAACATGTTGGAATAAAAATATTTTTTCTTGGGAGGATGGTTTATTTGATGTCTATATTGACAGGTGTATCCCCAAACAAATTGGCTTTGGATAAACGGATTTCGAAACATGATACCATTGTTGATTTTAGTGTCAAATCTAGCTATAACATATTGTTGTAGGCGAGCCAGCCTGAGCTATCTAACCCAAATATGTCCAAAGAATTTAAAGGTGTTTGGTGTAGTTTTTATACATCGAAAGTTCGCATTTTTGCGTGGAGGTTGTTCCATGATAGTGTACTCATAAGAACTGCACTAACTTCACGCGATTTAATGGATGATTAAGGAGACTTCCTATGTGTTTTATTTCAACGAAGCTCATGGAATTTTTCATCATTTGTTTTTCTAATGCTCGTATTCTTATAGCATATATGATGAAAATAAACAGAGCTTTCACTCAAGATACAATGCATCACTTTTTACAGCATGGAGCAATTGTAAGATGGAAAAATCTAAGGAATTTAAGATATTTGTTCTAGATTTCAAAGGTTTGATCATAGGAATAAAATTATCTTTAATCGTGGAATTCACGACTGGTATGGCCTAGTAAACCACGTCAAATTAGTGTCGTGTAGTTGGATTGCATCTTCTAAGGCGAAATGTTTTTACTTTATCTTTAATGGATTGCATATTTTTACCCCTTAGAACAATGTGAGCTCTTAAGAAAAATGCAAAAGAGTACACATTTTCAATGTATACTTACCTTCCAAATCCAAGTCCACTCACAAAATGAACAGTACCACAAAACAAAAGCAATCTAACCATTCTACAGAACACGAACAACTATGATATAAATTATCTCAACTTGGATCTATGTTGTAGCAAACTTAATCCTTGCCCTCCTTTATGTTTCTAATCTTGATTCTTACTCAACTTCACGATAACAAAGATGAACTAAATCTTAAATTTCTAAAACACATATTGTTAATTAATACAAAAATAAAATACTAAAACCAAGAAAGATAAGGTATGGAAAGTTTTTTTTAAGGTAAGGGATGAGAGGTTTGATAAATTAAAGATTTATAATAATCATACTTACATTTCCATAATTAGTGCTTTAACATAAAATGGGGAAGAGCAGAATTCCCATCAAGTCCCTTGTTATCATAGTAAGTGGCAAATTCTTTCAGTGTAATTTCCTTATAAATTGCCGGATTATCTTCTGACAATAGTTCCTTAATTGGACCATACATTCTTGTTGTTGGATAGAAATCGAGAGCGAAAAAGCACGCCACTGATATTCTAGGGCATTTATTATGGTTTGCCAGCACACGGTGCTCCACACTTTTAAATATGTTATTGGATATTAGCTGCAATATTCAAAAATAAAATCCTCGTTTGACAAATAATTTCTTCATACGAGTAAATACATTTTATGTCATGCAAACACTGAAACACATAGGGATTCCATTACATGCATTGGTAGAACTATGCATAATCAAATTTTATTTAGCTTAGTGAATAATGTTGACTTACTTTATTGTTCATAGCCATCTATGATATGTCTCTTAGGTCAAACATATAATATTCGTTATTATTATGGATAACAAAGTAAATAAAATTAAGATACAGGTTATGATCATAGTTGTGTTGATAAATATAAGTATTGATATAAAAACATAGGAAATACTTTCTTAATTATTAGGACATAATTTTTTTTATTTTTTTTTAGGGGTAGGACATATTTTTTTTATTTGTAAAGTTTGTATTCCTTTGATATTTTCTTAATTAGATAATATGATGTTTATACATATCAGATGTAAATGGTATAGGCCTACAAGTCCAACCTAAATATGTCATGGACCGTCAAGGAACGAAGCCACTTTGAAAGGAACAAATATGTCCAATAATAAGGTACATACACAAGGAATATTCAAGGTTCTCACCTCAACCAAAAAGATAAAGCAAAGTGGAAAATTACCTATGACATCATCTTGAGAAACTAACACCCCTACAAATAAGGATTATAGAAGCATCGACGTGCTTACGTTGTTCCACATATCCAGAAGTTATTTAAATTTAATATGAGCTCTCACGTATTTAACCCTTCATTAATGATAACAAATTAATATTATCTTATAATTACCTCAACAACAAGATAACAAACTGAAGTGTACTACATATGATCACACACTTAATATAACCATGTAATTCCTACCTTCTACCACACCTCATTACTTTGACATAATAGTAAAAGAATATGCTTAATGCCAACAATGTGCAATTGATCTATTGAAAAAAAAAAAAAAATAGTCGTTGAATTCAACGTCCAAAACACTGACAACAAAATTAAATATTTTACCTTTTTTCTTCTCTAAATTTCCATCGATATATTAACTTTTTCTAGTCTAAAATGATAAAACCAAACATATAGATTTAAAATGATGAAATATTAAAACTCTAAGTAATTTTTTCTATGAGAATCACCAAGAAAGATTTCTAGTAAAATACAAATCATATAAGACTTTCATGTAATGCAATGGAATACATTTTCAATACCACCCTTTCTTTAATTTCTTTTGGTTATCCTTTTAGACTACATAAAATGAATTTTAGAAAGATAAGTCATTCATGAACCAGACTCATTACGCTGTAAAATGTTAAAAATAAATAAAGCACTTACTTGTAGCAAATCCCCGATGTTTACTAACAAAGCTCCATGAACAGGAATAACATCAATCCACCCATTAGGGCTGAGAACTTGGAGCCCACCAATGTGATCTTGAAGCAAAAACGTAAGGAAATCTGGATCAGAGTGTTTGGTAGTTCCCATAGTGAGATTAGGCTCTGGACATGGTGGATAATAGTGACATTTAATTATATGCCCTTTTGTACAATCCATGCCCTCAAGATAGTTAGCCTTGAGTCCAAGTGCTTCTGATAATAGTTCAAAAACAAGACTCCCCAATTCTTGAACTTGTTTATAGTACTGCATTGTTACATCCCTACAAATTAAATGTAATCACAAAATCAAAACACAAAAAAAAAATAGTTAACTAGATATTTTAGGTGGGGAAAATCGTAGTTTTTTTTTAATCAGAAAAATATATTAATAGGTCTTAGTCCGATCACACAACGTTACTAGAATGAGTAAAATTACAAGGATTAATAAACAGGCAACAATAAAAAGAGCTAAATAAAGACATGACATGCTAAGTCATGTTGACTACCTACACCTCATAAACAAATGTCCTTTAAAAACACACAAAAATATAAATGTCCTGTAAAAACAGACACAAAATTCCAAGAAAAAAAAACTAAAACGTCTAAACGAAGAGAACCATCAAATTGCACCTCCAAACACTAAAGGACAAACCCCACTACCTCGTGACAAAGACAAAACATTCCTTGCAATATAAAAACCAGACCCAAAGTAGTCTGAAACTGTAGAAAATAATCTAGCAGCATATATATATGAGGGTCTAAATACCACTCATAGAATAGTCAAATGAGGAATATTCAATCTATTTATCCCCTAACACCACGATAAGAGATTTTATATTATCAACTGGCTACTTTGGATCAATTATCCCATTTGCAAAAATAAAATCATTCCTAGATTTCCAAATCTTCTAAGTAATCATGGAATGCCTAATCAACCAAAACCCTTTTTCTCTTTCTTACCTCTAGTCATCTCACATAAACATTCAAATAGTAGGAACAAGCTTAATAACTAATATGAGCCACCGAAATACCTCTTTCCACACCTTTGAAGTAAAATCATGGACAAAATAGATGAAGAGATGTCTCCACCGTATCAACATAATGAACAAAGTTTGTGGACATCCCGAACACAAGTACTTGGTGATGCGCTAGATTTCCTCTCATTGGCAGAGCCGACCCTAAATTTTTGAAGCCCTGGGCTAATTAATAAAATTATGCATTTTTAATTATTTAAACGACTTTCTTCTTACATTTTTTTTTTGCAGAATATTCATTCATAATCAATGGTTCTCCAAAAATGTATTTTCAATAGAATTACTTAGAGCGAGTTAAAAAGAATTAGGCAAAATTACATTTTAGTCATTTAACTTGATTTCAGGTAACAGTCTAGTCCTTTATATATATTTTTTCATTTTAATTTTGTCCATTTAAGCCATTTGCATATAGATTTTCAAGCTTAAAACTCATATATTTATTTTCTTATGGCCTCTAAATTTTCAAATTCAAGGTCTTTCATCTATGTTTTCGTATGAATATTATATTGGAAGCTTGGAAATCTATGCAAATGAATCAAAAGGACAAAATTGAAATGAAAAAAATGATAAAGGATCAAATTGTTACCTGAAATTAAGTTAAGGGACTAAAAGTATAATTTTTTCAAATAAATATATTTATATAGTACCAACTATTAAGTAAAAATAATAATCTTGGTGCCCCGAAGAGAATGATGCCATGGGCTACCGCCCCTTTCGCCCGCCCTCAGGGCCACCCCTGCTCATTGGCATCCAGTTATGTGAAAAAAAAATCCTAGAGAAAGCAATCACCTTGGACGAAGCCAAACTTTTACAAAGATGATGGAACACAAACGACTCTGAAGGACCAAACTCTATGCCATTCAACTTCTCTTTTTCTAGATAAAAATATGTTGATTTGACTATGAAATTTCATATGTTGTCTAGGCCCCTAACTTACTTATCTTCCTTCGTAAACAAGGATAAGCCCGACAAACAACCCAAGAGTTGTTGTAATAATTCTTCCTCCAATATAAACAACCTCCTCGACAAGGTGAAAATCATCGTCCACAAACTCCCTTCTAAGACCGTCATCTCCCTCAACTCAACCTCATTTTCATGGCATATTGAGAAAAAGCAACGAAATCGATCCCTAAGGAACATATTGTATTGGATATTTGTATGTTGGCCTCATTATTGCTAAAACAAATATTCATGCAAGATGTTGGATACGATGTTCCAACATGTTGGTACGGTTCAGTGTGCCCTGATTTTGTGCCTTGTATCGCTTTCTTGGATGTTTTATTTTTGCGTGCAATCACAGAAGATTCTATGAAGATATTATTCACGTGACTTGTGGTCCAAGAGACGTGTGTTTCTAGAAGTTGCAGAGGCGGTCTAGCTTTACCGTGTTTCTTAAGAATGTTGTTGCAACATTTAAGGAAATAATATATTTTCTCCTAGAAATTGTAGAGACTGAATATATAATTTGGTCTGCTGATTTTTAACCTATGATGAAAAAGCCCATGCTGCTAAATGACTATATAAGGAAGACTCAGACCCTAGTTTTATTCACCAATTCAAGGTTATTGAATTAAGTCTTTTAGGGTTTCATTGTTAAGCCTTATGCTTTATTTGTGAGCCTCTCTTTGTATCATCTCGATGCACCGAGCATGACCTGTAGTTAAGTTGTATCAAAACCATCAATTGATAAAATTATATTTTTAGGGTTTTGAGTCTGTGTTAATTGTGAGCCTTTCTTGTGTATCCTTGATACAAGTTTAGGACTGTGTTTATTGGAGTGTATCTCCTCCTTGATTCTATTCAATGTAATCACGGATTGTGTGATTGAGTGGAAGTGAGATGAGATCTCAGATCTAGGAGTTCATAGGTTGAAGTCAATACAGATAGTAGCTAGGTGATAAGTTGTAAACTTGGAGTTTGCTGAGAACTTAGAACTAGGACTACACTAGTGGATTTCCTTCTTGACTTGGTAGCCCCTAGAGCAGGTGTGTTTGTCACCGAACTGTGTTAACAAATAACTTGTGCCATTTACGTTTTTGTCATTTATATTTTCCTTGTTCTGTTTGTTTATTGCTAGCCCGATGTTGAAATATCGTTAAAACATCAGGAAGCTAGCTTGCCGAAATTTCAATTGGTATCAGAGCAGGCACCCTGTTCTACTATTGGGTGAGCTCCAGGGAAGATAAATTCTGGACTTATGGACAGATCTAAGGAATGAGGTATTTGTTGTTTTTTTTTTTTTAATTATGCATGTTCATTAAAAAAGTATTGTCTGAGGGGGAGCATAATTTTTTTCTGAGCTACCATTGCGAGGGAGCTTTTTCTGTTTACTAGCCTGATGATGCATGATTACATAATTAATGCTAGTATGAGCTTGATGACTGAATGCATATGGGTGTGTGAGTTCTGGAGAACTGATGTCTTACCAAATGTTCTAACATCCTGATAATTTGAGAAATTTATATTTTCTCTGATGCATTTTATTCGGGAGTTTATTTCTCCATGGGCTGATAAATGAATGAGAGTTTATTTCTCTTTGTGGAGTTTATTTCTCCTGATATTATATGTGAGGCTGGGTTCTATTCTATTCCGCTGCATATGCTTCTGATGTGCTGGATGATGTCTCAACATGTCCATCTGTGCATTATTTTTTAAGTTGTTCTTTTTAAATAATATTGAAGTTCTTATGTTATCTTCTTTCGCGCTAAAGTCTTATGTTAAAGTGGAAGAAGGTATGACCAAATGATCTCTCGCTCTTTTGTCCTATCGATGCAAGTTCTTGGTATTTTGAAGATTTATACAAAGATTGTTTTAGCCAAAAACTTGCTGAAGGGGGAGATTGTTGGATATTTATATGTTGGCCTAATTATTGCTAAAACAAATATTCATTCAAACTCGAAAAAGCCTTAACAAAAGTAAAGTTAGTCTGACCTCTCTTTTCAACAAACTCAAAAAAGCCTTAATAAAAGCAAAGTTAAAATCATACGGACCCGATATTTATTTACATCACTCAAACCACTACCTCGCAATTTCTTTTGGTGCAAATGAGGCAATCAGAATTCAATCCTCTTCTTCTAATAGTAACGAAAAATCCACTCCATCTAATTTAGGATGTTCCGACTGAGTAACCGAGACATGGTTTGTAAAATACGTCACCACTCCTCTCTAATATGATTGGTGTATCTTACCAAATGACACACCCCACCTTCAATGCTAAAATCGAATCTCATTGATCTCGACTTCATACACTCGAAAAAGAGAGTAATGATATTTGTACTACCATCTTGTGATAACTTTTGGGTCATCAACCTTCTTCTTCTTTCTTTTTATAGGTCAAAAACAATATAGAAAGAATAAGAATATAATAAGAGTATGAATGAGAGAGGTTTTCAAAAGTTGTCACAAAATGGTGATATAAATATCTACAAAAACACTTGGAATTTGCTTTGCACTCTCTTAAGAAGGTTGCACAGTTCACCAAACTGCTCCAAATCGTAGTGTGATCCCTTCTAAGACCCAAAGCACATTTAGCGGTTGCTTCTACACATTACTTTTGATTCCAAGTATTTAAGCAAAAATGAAACACAAAAGAATCATTATAGAGAAAATAATTCTCATTTGTGTTGACACCTTAGACTACCATTCATATGCCGTGCACAAGAAAAGAAAATAGAAGTAAATCAAGTATATTATTTATATTTATGTTCTTAAAAAAAAATTATTCACATTTATGAAGTAATATCAATTATTCACATGCTCATGAAATCAAACATGAGTTCATCGGTCCATACAACAATTTTTTGAAAGAAATTAACCATTCACTTTTTTTTTTCATAGGACTATCACAGTTTATTTCAACGAATTCAAGTCATCAACTCTCGATGCTTATTAGTCATCCAATTGGAAATGATACTAAACAAAATGCACAGCTGTTAGAAGGATATTATTAAGCATTTAAAAATGTTAATCCACCTAAATACCTTATTTTTCTTGTTAGGTGAACACAAGATACCCATAAAATTTTATTTGTTGTATTTTTATATTAACTGATTTTCATATGTTAAACAAATTTCGAGATATGGGTATACAATCATACTCAATATAAGTAAATAACTTACCTAATTTCTTTTGAAAGGAATATTATTTACCTTATGGAAATCACACCCATCAAGCACGAGTTCATAGATGCATATAACTCTATCTTTTAAGGAAATAATTAAACCATCATTTTATTTTTTAAGAATTATTACATTTGATTTGAAGGTACTTAGGTCATCAACTCTCGATGCTATTCCCCTCAAGAAAAAACTCGATGCTAATATGATACATATAAACAGAAAATATTTATTTTTTTAATACAAACAGAAAATATTTATATTTCGTATCCTTAAATTAAATAAACTTAATTAAATTAATTATATATAAAAAAGTAAAAATAAAAAAACAATTCAATTTTGCCGAGTTTTTCAATTCAACTAGTGATCATCAATACTAGTTCCACCAATGACACATAACCGAGTATTTTGGCCGAATGGATGACGACCGATCCAATATTTAAACATGGGTCTTGTTAACGAGTGTCTCCGAAGCACTCTCAAATTTAGTAACTATATTTTTAAAAGTCAACTATTACAATTTCCAATGCATTTATTATACAACTTTTCATTAAAAACTTACCATTTAAAGTGCTTAAAGAGTGTCCAGAAATACTCGTTAATATTTCCCTTTAAACATATACGTGGCCGAATGGAAAGCGTCTAGAACATTTCAGTAAACAACTCCAACTATTAACATGGTAATGTGTTCCTCAAAACAAAAACAAAAATGGTAATGTGTCTTGGACGAAAACGACAATGCAGAGAGATGCAAATGCAATGTTGTTGCATCCTTTGCAAAACACCTAAACAAGGTTTGAATAGATATGTTGTTAATGATGAGCATGTTGTCCTTGTCAAATTTGACATGTGTAATTCCATTTGAGTTTGTACAGAGATAAGCAAATCAGGTCGTTAATAAGTTAACTAAGACCACTTTATTGTCGGTTAGCTTCCAGGTACTGTTTAAAATGTCAGACTAATTAATGAAATGTTATAAGTTTGTTTTCAATTTAGATCATGATATATGAGTGATGAATTCCAACATAAACAAAATTTTCAAGAACCAAAATAAAAAAAACCAATCATAAAAGTCAACATACCTACAGACAGGAGGCAGTTCTTGTGGATCAAGAGGTTCAGGACCCATCACACAAGATAGTGTATCCCTCCAATTAGCAAACTTTGACTGATACAGATCAAAGTTGGATCTATACACCACTCTCTTCATTTTATGCCCATCCCTAGTGAAATACTCAGCCTTCATCTCTTGTGGAAGCTCGTGGAACTCACGCACCGCCGCCATCATCTCCTCCAATAGTTTCACCGGTATTCCATGATTCACCACTTGGAAAAACCCAGCTGTTCCAGCTGCCTGTCGGATTACCGCAACAACATCGGAGCGTTTTTCGACGATGTCATTAAGGTCTATTACAGGAATGCTAAACTGTGTTGAGGTCAGTTCGCCGGAAATTCGGGTGGTGTTGGTGTTGGCGATTTCTTCCGGCATCACGAATATTTTTGGTATTTTGGTGATGCCGGAATCAATAAGACCTTTAACACCGGCTTTTGTTTCTTCAAAGGCCTTCAGTTCTTTCAAACGATCGTAGGTTTTAGAACTTCCGGTGCTGGAAACTTCCATTACTAGGTTTAGCTTAGTTTTCTTTTATCAACGTAGACTTAGTTTTCTGATTACAGAACCTCTATCTATGAGGTTATATTTACATTAGTCATATGATTTTGTTTTTTTAGAGATATTTTATAGTACACTTGATACTAATCTGGAGTTTAATAACTTATATTATGTCGGTTTTATTAAAGTAATCAAGTGATCTCGGTTTGCCAGCTATTATCAGATTTGAGATAAGTTTTAAAATGGTTTGTATTCTTGTGATATGTCTATTTGTTTATTTATATATCTCTATCTATACAAAAATGGAATGAAAATTGGAGGTTAACTTCATTAACCGCCTCAAAAACTTGGGTGACTTAACCAAACTGAATTGTCTTAAATATAGTGCTTGATAGATAGTATACCACTTGAAATTTCATTAAGACGATGGTTTTCAATTTTGGCAATAATGGTTTTAAATTAATCTCTTCCTTGCCTCACTTGGTTGAGGTAAGATATTAAAAGTGTTAAAAGTTAAGAGTTTGAACCACAATGAGGGATAAAATACGATGTTTCATTTCATTTTCTAAAATGATGTGCATGCCCTTAATAAACAGTGTTTCTAAACATGACTAAACATCATTTTAACTCATACCAACAAGTGTCTTAAGAGTATTAAGAAAAATAAAAACAATAGTTTGTATCGAAACAATGATTTTGAAACTTCTATATATAGTTGAGTTAAATTCATAAATTTTTGCCACAAAATTTCTATATTTGTTTCCTTGAAAAATGTCATAAAGATTTTCTTTATTTTATTATAGCTTAAATGTACTTTTTCCCCCTATGTTTTGAAAAATTGTGATTTTAGTCCCCTTTAAAAAAATGGATATTTTAACCTCCAACTTTTGCCCCTTTTGCAATAAGTCAATTTTGACCCGATCAACGCATACGTGGCACCTCACTTGAGTGACATGGATGTCACATGTGTAATTTTTGAATTAAAAAATAAATAAAATCCACATGTGTATTTTATTAATTAAAAAAAGGGAAAAGGAATGGGACACGTGAGAAGCAATTATTCCTGCTCTCCAACCCTTTCTTTCTTCATCAATCATTTTTATCATTCTCAAGAAAAAACCCAGCAATTCATCAAACTCATATATCATGATTATCCATCTATTTATCTTCTTGTTCATCTTCTTCACCCAACATCACCATTTACTTGTCTTTCTTTCATCTTCTCTTTACTAACACAACCAAACTCACTACCACTATTGGTCTATATGGCTAGATGGTTACCAAGCTAGAGGGGGGTGAATAGCTTCTTAAAAAGTTTTTCGGAGATTTGATAAAAATGGATTTTAATGAAATTGACTATTTGAAATTTGCTTGAACAATCACAATCAATGAATCAACAAAAAGCAAATATATGTGGAATAAGATTTTATCTTGGAATTGAGAGATTCACGATACAAATCTTTTTGCACAATCAATTATTAACAATCCTTGAACAAGGTACAAAACAATACACAATTTCAAACCAAACCTATGAACAAGAATAATATGCTATCAATTCAAAAATACAATGCAAATGCAAATGTAATTGAAGAATTGAATAGACTTTGCAATCAATTGATCTAAGCAAATTGTATGAAACCTAACTCAATGAATTAGGTCAATTTTCAATGAAAAACTACTTAGATCAATACTAGCAATTAACCTTTTAATTATTCAATTAATCACAAGCTATATTGAAAAGTAAAAGGATAGGGAAAGGGAGAGAACACTGGAGTTTATAGTAGTTCACCCTTTTTCGTCCTCACTAAGGGCTACGTCTACTCTACATGATGAAGTATGCCTTCACCAAGGTCATCCACTATGTAACAAATGTTGATTACAATGTTTAGAAGAGTTCCTTCAAATTAAAGCCCTAATTCTTCAACTCCTATGTAAAACACACCCCCAAACTTCAAGTACCCCTTGAATTTGGTGCTTCTTAAATCTTCGGATCCTTGAATTACCCGTGCACTCCTTCGAACTCTTCACTCGAGTCTTCAATGCTACGTCCGGCAAATAAACCCCCTACGACTTCAAGAACGGTTAGAAAGACCCCCAAATCCTTTGTAGGTGGAATGAGATTATTCACTTCCTATGAAGCCTTGATTAAGCCCAATCAATCTTCTTGAGAGAACCAACTTACAATCCCTACTAGCACCCTAGAGAACCTATACACTCAAAGAACAAAGTGATTTTAAGAAAAAAAAATTAATCTTGAAGAATGTATGAATAATGAGTTTTTGAGACCTAGAGAGAATAGTTTCAAATGATTCAATAAAATGAGAGTTATGAGGAGGAGACTATTTATAGAAAGAGGTGATAAGACTAAATTTTCGCAGAAAAGTAACTGAGTGAATCGATTCAGTAACTTAATGAATCGATTCAAACCATATAATACAAAACAGGAAGGAGAGAAAAACAGATGCAAGATGGAACGTGTCAAGAGATATTTGAATCGACTCAAGATGCCCAGAAGAAGATTGATACGATTCATAAAGAGAATGAATCGATTCAGACAAGGTCAGAGAGATTGATGAATCGATTCAAACAGAAAATGAAACGATTCATACTTGAATCGATTCACTGTGAGAATGATACGAATCATATGGAACCCGAGAGCATCATGTCAATTTTGACATACACATGAATCGATTCAAGCCTTGTTTGAATCGATTCATTAAGAACCGGAGAGCAGATGCAATTTTTCTAGGACACATGAAATGCAACATGAATAGAGAAAGGATAAGTTACTATGTTTATGAACTCCTGATCCTCTAGGGTGCTTTTACACAACTAATGAACATAACCAAACAACAAACGCATATAATCTTAAATAAACATCTTCAAAAACTTATTAGCTAAACTAGAGGCTTCAACTACCACACCAAAAACACAAATAGAAAACAGACTCAAAATCAAACATAAATTCATATCTACAAATTTGGGTTTTTATAAAATTTTATCAAAATCAAAGCTCACATTCCTGACCACTACCATTCCTTCGCACCCATTTGTTATGTCTTACCTCTTACCTCATCCATAAATTCAGATTCTTACTGGAATTCTCACTCAGAGCTTCCAAATTCCAAAAACAATGGGTTCTTTTGTGACGATGTTACCTAGTATTTTATCTTGTGTATATTAGACAGGTAAAGTAAGGTTTAAAGCTGAGAAATTCTCTAAGTCCATATTGGAAGTTGTCGGGTTCGACAAATATTGAAAACGTTCGACAGAAGCTGTAATTCGACATGCAGATAGATTGTAGAAAAGATGGTTTCAAATGGCCAGCCACGTGGAAGACATGCAGTTTCCTGTCGAAGATATGTAGTTCTTAGCAGTTTAGTTTTGCATTTATTTTCTCTATGTATATAGTAGTTTTTCATAGGTAAAACGGGTCACAAATCGCATTTACATAATTCATACACTCAAAGTACCAACGTAGAGAAACGAGTCAGAATGTATGTAATGATTTGTTGAACCATTCTTTAAATTAATGCAATGCAATTTACTTTTATTTAAGTTTCTTTCCTTTCTGCATTTTTAAGTTTCACTTGCATTCCTTCACTGATTTCTGTCGAAAGGCAGTTATCTTTATACAAAAGCAATTTTATTCATCTTGTTCATAAAGCAAACTATGAATATGATGAACATCCAAACATTTTCTAGAAAAAGATTACACAACATGCCCTAGGATTTCTAGTTTGATCCTGCAAGTAACATTTTAAAACTAATAGTATTATTTACCAAAAACACAGGCAAACATACGCAAAAGATGTTTTTCAAACCTCTGGATCTCAATTTTTGCAGAGACAAAGGCATCCGACAGCAGCAGCAGTGTTCACACAAAAAAAAAAGATTCAGTTCTCAACTTCTTCTTCAAAAATCACGGTTGAATGAAATGTTATGAAGGTTCTGAAAATTCGAAGTTGAATTTTGTTATTGAATTAGACTTTGGATTGATAAAGAATTGGATCTTGGTTGAATGAGTAATTGGACTTTTAAGGTTTTTGTTCTCTGGGTTCAAGGAAGAAGAAGAATAGGTGAGGGAAATCGGGAAAAAGAAGATCATGTGCTTGTATCTTTTTTCTTTCCTTTTTTTGTTTTAATTCTGGAAATACACGCGTGACTTTTCTATTTTTTTTTTATAAATAAAAATAAACAGTTGTCTGCCAAATCACTTAAAATATCTTTCTTTTTTTAAAAGGGGTCAAAATCGTAATGTTTTGAAACATAAAGAAAAAAAATGCATTTAAGTCTTTTATTATTTACTTTAAGGCAAACATATTTTTTAAACTACACAAACACAAAATAAATTTAGGGGTACACAAACACATTATTATTATTATTATTGTTATTACTATTATAAAAATGCTAATTTTATTAACAAATAGACAAAGAGTACATTCTAACTATGTTGCGATTACATGATGTACAAACTTTAACTACAAAATTTAAAATGGATTAAATATATCATATTATTACCTCTCAAGATAGGACGGTGTGTTCTTTAAAATAAGAGAGGAGTGAAGTATAATATCACAATCATTCATGAGTGAGAATTGTATTTTATTTTATTCTGTAGTAGCGAAAAGATGGACACTCTTTTTATTGCGATAACGTTTGAAAATTATGAATGATGTTTTTTATGAAATTTTGATTTTGATTAAAACTACAAATATAAATGTTTGTTGCTTTCGAGGTATAACAAATCAAGCTAACCAGACACCACCAAAAAACCAAGCTTACCAGATTATTTATTTCAATAACACCAACAGTATAAAAAAAACATAATCTAAATTCTTTTTTTTAATGACACCAACAATAATCTTTATTATAGAAAAATTTGTTTAAGGTATAATTGGGATAATGAAAAAGTAAGTATAAATATACTCATCTATCTTGTTACACTTTTTAAATGATAAAGGAAAAAAAATACCTGAAATATATATATATATATATATATATATATATATATAGTGTTTGTTATATTTTTTTAATATTTATATTTATTTTTATCTATTTGTTACATGTGTTATTTGTATTGAAAATTGAGGGCATCTTTGAAAAGAGAAAAATTCAGTCCAAAAGAGTTGAAAGAGATTATTTTATTTATATGTAGTATAAATATAGCTTCCCAATTTTCGTTACAAAAACACTCTCCAAAGAATTTTAAAATTGCAAAATAAATGTATACATTATATCAAAAAAATAATTATACGTAGTCCACATGAATTTAGCTCAGTTGGTAAGGACAATGCATAATATATGCAAGGTCAAGGATTCGAACCCCAGACACCACCACAAATAAAATAACTATACTCAACTATTAAATAACCAAGGATCATTCCCATGAGTATAACTCAGTTCATATGGACTTTGCATTATATATGCAGAGATTGGTGTTCGAACTCAAATTTTTCATTTCTCCACTATAAGATGAGAAATTCTTTTAACCTTTTCGAATTAATAAGAATATCAATTTGCAAAATATCATAGTATATAATTTCTATATAGGAAATAAAATAAATTTAAAATCAAATTAATTTCAATTTTATTTTGCAACCCACTTAGGTTGGTTGGTAATGTTTTTTTTATATATAACAAGCAAAAATGGAATTATATTAACACCAGAAGTAGAAGCTTCTCTAGCACAAGATGCGCTAAAGAAAACAACTAAAGTTTACAACAAAGTCCTCACAAAATAATAACAAAAAGGCAAATAAACTAATCGATACCCAAACATACAAGCGGGCACGACAACCAACGTCGAACACCTAGCATAAAGCTAGCATTAGCAGCCTTAATCTACCAATAAGAATGGATTTTTAAATTATGCAGCAACGGATTGATCGAATTCTCCTTGTGATTGAAAAGACGATTGTTATGTTCAATCCAGATGACCAAAACACAAGAGAGCCAAAGGAGCTGCGTAAAAGAACGTCGCACAAACAAGCCACCTGTCGAATGAATAAATTGCACAAAGTGATCAGAAATACAAAAAGGTTCAGCAGTGAAAACACCTATACAATGTCGGACTAAGTACCAAAGGTCCTGAAATCTGTTATAAGAAATAAATAAATGTTGAGTCGTTTCAGCTTCGCCACACCCATTCAAGCACAACTACGCGTAATGATTAACAATACCGCGCAACACCAAACTGTCCTTAGTCAATAACCTTTTACGAAAACGTCGCAAAGAAAGAATAGTTACCTTTGTGGGCACCTGTATGTGCCAAATTAAATCAGAAGCCGCATGCAAAGTATGACTCTCATTGCTAGTAAGCATTTGATAAACACTACGCACAGAGTAACCGTCAATGAGATCTAACTGCCAAAGCTATCGGTCTATTAAATGGTCCTGCAAGGCAACATTAGCAAGCAAAATCCTACACTCCTCTAGCATCTCCTCCTCCCACTCTCACAGACGCCTCGACCACTGCCACACTTAACCCCTTCCACCCAACCTAAAACAAACATATCATCCACCGTACATAACTTAATAACACTTAATTCGAACAATCGCCGAAACCGCATCGCCAATGGAATCCCACGTAACCACGGATCGGTCCAAAAATAAGTCTCCCTACCATTCCCCACCTCCTTCGAAATATTATCACTAAACCATCCCAAACCAATACCATATTCACCATCACGAACTTTCACCACTTCCCTCCACCAATCCCCCCCCTCAAGTGACCACCGGTGTAACAGCCCGATTTTCGCTAGATTTATTCTATTATTTATTTATGTGTGTTTATATGTACTTATATGTGATTAATTGCCTCTGTGTGTATTTTGGGTTAAGATTAGTGGATTTCGGTGTTAGAAGGGTATTATAGTCATTTTAGACTCAGGGGTATTTTGGTCATTTTGTAAGAAAGGGTAAATTAGTAATTTCATGGTGAGGGTTATTTTTAGTGTTTCAAGTGAGAACCATTATTTTTACTAAGTGACTATTCGGTGGTGGTAATTAGTTTTGAACCGGTAATTATTCGATAACTTTTATCCGTTAGTGGATAGAAACTTTAGGAGTTAGTTTATAAGTGTTGTGAGCCCATTAAGACATTAAGTGGGTTAAGCTCAATTGTGTAGGGACTATATAAGCATTAGTCATTAAAGAAAATAGGGTTACACAATCATTTTACAAATTTTGAGAAGAGGTAGAGAGAGAAAGAGCAAGAGGAAGAGAAGAGGGTTTGAAGAGAGAAGCTTGAGGAACCGAGAAGTGATAGAGATTTTAGGAGCTTAATTGAAGCTTTTGCTAGGATTATTGCTTATTGAGGTAAGGGGGTTAGATTTCAATCATAATTTCTTCTCTAATTATATGCATAAGTGCTTAATTGTGAAAAGTGATTATTGTGATTTTAATTGGTGAAATTCGTGCTTATGTTTGGATGCAATGTTTGGGTATATGAATTTGAAGATAATTAAATTGATAATGTTGAATTTTACATGTTTATGATGTATATACATGTATACTTGTGTTTTACCCAAAATTGATACAGAATGAATTGTTGTTGATGGATTGTTGATGAATTCATGTTTGATTGATGTTGTTGTTGTCATGAGGTGTTGTTGTTGATGATTCATACCTTGGATGATCATAATTACGGATTTGTGGTATAAATTGAGTTGTTGATGATGAATTTGCATGTTCATGAT
>Ga0228710_1002505_pt1 | contig 28987 bp, 23 predicted proteins | sample MedpolnodulmetaG_FD_177995 | JGI IMG/M metagenome (GOLD analysis project Ga0228710, IMG submission 177995) | Root nodule microbial communities from Medicago polymorpha collected in Santa Monica, California, United States - pink nodules | ecosystem: Host-associated > Plants > Roots > Nodule...
AACTTAACTGCTATGTAATGGGAAGCAAGCTGACTTAGGGAGGGGTTATTGTTAATGCTGTTGTTGTTGCTTCCGGGGCGATTATGGCTAAGCACCGGATGAAAATCAGAGAACCATTCACACTGAGTCAGTGGAACATGTTTTATTTTCTGCTCAAACCCGTCTAATTTGTTTAAAATCAACAGGAAGTCCATTTTCTCAAAAGTTGGATGAGTAACAATGGTTTCAAAAAGTTTCCTGCTCAATATCATCTTGTTTGTGACGCAACCATTTCCGTCGGTAGAAAACTGATCATAGTCGCTCAAGGAAACACAGAAGATGACCAATCCAACATCCTCAAACATTTCTAGCCACTTGCAATTATCTCCTAGCCCTCTTGCATGTATTGTAATTAGCTCATACCTGTGAACCAACCAAAGAGATCAAAGCTACACATCAGAAACAGTTTATAGCAGCTCTTCTAAAGGTCTCCCCTCCCTAACAGATATATATTTACACAGCCATAGATTTGTTTCTTAGCACAGAATTTTCTCATTTGACTGAAATTCATGAAAAATCAGCACATTGCATATTTTTAAGACATAATTGTGATTTACATTTGAAAATAAGTATTCCAATCATTTGAAAATAAATAAATAAATGAATTTGATTGTATATATCTACATGAAACAGAGGCAAACTTTTATATAGCAAACCTGACTCAAATTGCAGTTTGATAACAACTGGTGACTACAAAAATGAATCTAAAGCCACAACTGATGCAAAAGCCAAAGCTAGTTTTAAGTAAGGTAGAGACTAAATTGCACATAAGTCTAAGTAAAGCTAGTCCATCTCACTCTACCGTGCCTAATATTAAACCATCTATATCCGAGCCAAAAGATTTTCTTAGGTAAAAAGCGTTATATATAGATCACATAAAGTTATGTATTTCGAGTGCATGCGTTCCACTGGAAGGAACCTCCACTATGTCTGTTAAACACAAGAGCAGAGAAAATTTGAGCTACAAAATAATACTCCCTCCGTCCCGGATTAACTGAGCCAAAAACTCATTTCACACTTATTAAGAAAAATGTATAAATGAATGAGACAGAAAAATAGTTTTAAGTGCACTTGTTAAGTATTGGTGCATTCTCCACTGTCATAAATGTAAAGTGGAATATATAGAATTGGAAATGATGAAAGTAGTATTAATTAGAGTTATAAAGAGGAAAAAGTAATTAATATTGTATTGAAAAGTGAAATGGCTCAGTTATTTTGGGAGACTTTTTTTTTTGCAAATGACACAGTTATTATGGGACGAAGAGAGTATTCTATGAGAATTGGATCATCTCTAATGAATTTAATCTATTTCTCCTTTTTAAATTTTGAGGTTTGGGCTTTCTAAAAAAAACATAAAACTCAGGTAGCACTCTTCTGTTCTCTGGTTTCTCTGGCTGAAAAGGAATGCTAGAACTTTCAAGGGCATTTTGTCATCTTAAGACAAATTGTTTGTCATCTCAAGACAAATTGGATAAGGTAACTTTATTGGCTAGTGTGGACTGATCAGAGGTTTTTATTTGTTAGACAAGCAAAGAGATTGGCATGCCTTGTTACTTGATTCCATGTCTTAGTTTCTAGACTTTTCATCAACTTCATTGGCACCTTACCTTAATAATCCCTACAATTGATACCGATGTTTTAAAAACCAAACCGGTTAGCTCAACCAAGAATAGGCCAGTTCTTCCCCTAGTATTGCAGTCTGGTTGAACTGAACTGAACCAACTGCAATTGGTTCAACCGATTTGTATTTTTAGCATTTTCTTTTTAAAAAAATTTAAATAATTATTTAACTTTATTATTTTAATTATTTATTTGTTATCCGGTTCAAACGTGATTGAACCATGACTCGAAGGTTCCACAAGTTCGTTCTCCGGTCTGATTTTAAAACAATAGTTGGTACCATTCTTGCCTTACAAGTTACGATCTTTGGTATTTTCCAAAAGTGTTGTTGTTTCTCAAGAGCAAATATAATTAATTATGCAGCGATTGTGTCAATTAGAGGCAGAGTTAGGCAGAGTTATCCAGAATATTTCTGACATATAACAAGGCTCAAATACTTTTTCTTACCTAGCTAAAGAATCATGTAGATAATCAATGTCGCCAGTTTCCTCAGGAGCTGATTGAGGAAATGAAAACTCTACACTAGCCAGTCCATTGGATGAAGTAACTCCCTCAGCATAAAGGATATCTAAATCCGAGGGTTCATAGTCAGTCGTCAGTATCTGAACAGCCTGAACAAATAATTATCATGTTAGATTCTCAAAGCCAATGACCTAGTAATCTTTTTCAAGAGAAACCAAATAGAAAGGAAAAATGTAAGAAAATAAGGGCACACCCCTCTCCTGACATTTCTTTCAATATGCAAAGGAATGTCAAATAAATACGTCAGTCCTCAGTTCAAAGGTCATATGCAATTCAGTAAACAAGAGTAAATATACAGATTAAACTATTGACAAAAATTAAGTTCAAGATAGAAGAATAACCCAATACCCGCTCTAAGAAATAACTGGCAACACTGGGTAGCATTTCAATTTCATTTCTTCTTTCATAGGTGGCCTTAATGGCTGAATCATTCCACAACTCCTCAATCAATGGAGTATATTCACGAGTAGCAGCTGGAAAGATAGCATCAAGCTTGCCCGAAACCATTGTTTTCAACAGCCAATCCGAGAATGCTTTCAGTCTTGTGCCAATGGAATAAATTGTCTTGTCACCAAGTTTTGGACTGGTTCCTGTAGCAAAATGCCACTAGCCAATCAACATTTTTTTCTTCTTTTGGTAGAATGCATATCAAGATATTTAAAGTCTGCAGAAAAATAAACCTTTCTGCTATGTGGACATAATTGTCAAATATGTTCTAATCAGTCAGAACTCAATAAAAAATTAGCTCTTTTTAGTGAGAGTGGAAAGAAGGGAAAACATTAAATATAAACCTGTAGTATTAAGTAAAGATTTACTTTTCTTTAAATTCCGGAGACTTTCTTCTTCAAAGCGCTCACGGCCCTCAAGGAGTATGCCAAGATATGCATAGACATTGGTCTGAATGGTCAACTTTATATTTCCACGTTCATCTTCGGAGAAGGGGATGCTTTTGTAAAGAATCTTGGCCTGACAAAAGCATTTACAATTCGATTAATAGGTTAGCAATGCTTATGTGAACAATGCTTCTTCATGTCCAGCTATGATGTTACTTAAACATGGATAACATGACTGTGCATCCAATCCAAGATTGACATTACACATGATTGTGTATCCACAAAATATTATGACCGACTAGATCATACTCCTTATGACTGACTACTCCCAGAAGCTTTTCCCATGTTAGCTTGTTTAAGTGACTCAAGAATGAAAATCATGATGAACACAAGCTTTTGAACATGTATTCTCCAATGCAATTTTCCTAACTAAAAGAAAGTTCCAAGCATAAAACAATAAGCAGACAGAAATAGCAAACCCAAATAAAAAATCACCTGCTTAAAAATAGTGCTTGTCCCAGAACCACTATAACCAACTAAGAGGAGTTTGTGAACTATTCCATGCTCGACGTAATCAGGAACCGTTCTGGTAACCACATTGGAGGATAGAAATCCACATGAAGTTGAATATCTAGAAGGAACTGGCAGGGAAAGAAAGGCGCATACAAGCTTCGTTCCAGCCTAGCAAGGAAAACAAGTGTGTAAGATTGCAAAATCGGAAATAGTAAAACAATGAGACAAATTTCCGGAAAAATGTTACCTTTCCCCATATATATCCTCTGGTATTTTTCTGTCCCTCTTCTTGGTATGAACCATCTTCATTGACCCAAAAATGTGGGTTACCAGCACACTGAACTCCCGCCAACTGTTCAACCAAAACAAGATCCTTTCAATAACATTTTTTATTAAACAACAAAAAAACATAAATGATTAAGACAGGGCCTTTAATTTTCTAGTAATATTTGCATAAATTTGATTTTCAACCTGCAACATCCGAAGCTCTACTTTTGTTATTTCTCGACCATTGATAAAAACCTGAGTGTTTCCATTGCTAGCATCCTGTGTGATGGGTCCTCCAACATTCAGATGAGGAGTAATAATACTACAAGGCTTCTGTCCGTCCTAAAAAAACACAGCACCTCAAGTAAAACTCCAAATTTCAAACACTAGACAAATAAATATGGGTAAACAACTTAATTAGGTGCTAAAAGCATAAGCGCTTGTCATAGAAGCTATGAAGCACCGACACAGACACGCACACCAGACACGGCATTGATAGTAACACTAACATGTCGACATTGATAATAGTTTGAGAAAATAAAATAATTGAATATAACCATACGTGTCGGTGTCAGACACCCGACACACCTTCAATCTAAAGTGTCGGTGCTACATAACATATAAGTGTTTTTATATATAAGCAAGCTATTTCTATAACAAAAGATAAAGTCAAATTGTTCTGATATAAGCTATAAACTGTTTTTATAAGCTATCATGAAAAGCATAAGCTGAAAATGTCAAAAGTTGTTTTCATAAATGCTCCCAAACAGTCTCGCAAGTGCTTATGCAGCAAATAAACTCAAATAAGTCAATACAAACTGATCCTAAATACTAATGCATTGAAAAACCAATTACTATGAAAAATAAAAACAAAGAAAGAAAGAGAGCTACCTTCCCCCAAAAACCAGAAACTTTATCATACCAATAATTCCCAGGCTTCAACTTCTTAGGAGGATTAGCACAGTTTTGCAATGTAACCAATTCCTCAAAAGAAAGACACTTTCCATTAACACAAACATAATTAGGAGGAAGCTGATTCACTTCACAAAATCTCTCAGCCTTCATCACCTGTCTAACCTCCAATCTATTGAGCAATCTTCTAAGCAACCTAGAACACTTTCCCAAACTACCCCTTTTTGACTCATCAATCGAATATCCAATACAACCAACACATTTTCTTCCTTCTGGCATTGATCCCATAGCTCTCAACACACAATTCGCGCAATACTTTGCATCGCAGACTAGACATGTTTCTTTCTCTGTTAACCTGTTACCTTTCAAACAACGGTAACACTTTCCCTTCCTAATGGATTCTCTGCGAACCGGTGGAGACTCCACCGGTTCACAGTCATTGTCTTCGTAATCAAAACTTTCTTTCTCAACAATGAAATGTTTGAACATTGTAGATTCTTGTGAATGTCTGCTACTTAATTCACTTGATGACTCTGAAACACCGTTGCTTTCATCAGCTCCGTCATCGAATGCGATCACTGACGTCGGAGAAACTGTTATTCTACCGGAACAACTGTTCCGGTCAAATGTGATCGCTGGAGACGGTAATGACGTAGTGTCTGAGGAAGGAAGCTCTAAAACCGCTGTGAAAACTGAAGTTCCGGCGACGGTTACCGGTGCTGCATGGGGAGGTCCGGTGTACTCCGCCGCAATCGAGTACTTCATTTCTTTGGGGGAGTTAGTTTCTGGCGAATGAGAATTTGAAAAGTAAAGAATGAAAAAGTGAAAGTTTAGTTCAAGTTTCGGTGGCAAAACTTAGATATTGAATTTTGAAAATAAAGTGAAGAGTTATCTTATGTTATCTTTCTAATTTTGTTGTGTTAAAGAATAAAGGGAATTTGATTTTTTGACTAAATAAGAAAGGTGGTGGAATGTGATATTCTTTTATGTTCAAATTTTAAACTATGGAAGGAGAATCTTTAATAAGTAAAAGAGAGTATTAACAATGTGTGTGAATGTAGTTTTGAAATGAAGTTAAAAAAAAAACGAAAAAGTGTGTGTACTAGCAAAGAGAATCTTTTCTTTATTGTTTTTGTGTTATGTGTAGGGTAGGAGGTTGGAGACAAATTTGTGATTGTACTTTAGGGTAGTGTAATTGGTATTGAATATTCCAACTTCCAAGTTTTGGGTTCTAGCTGCAATGGATCAATGTGTATAGGACGATGAACTGAGGAAGGACCACCACACCTGACACCAGCGTTTGAGGGAGAAGGAAGGAAGGATGTGACACATGAAGGATAATAATGGCAGAATCCCAACTCCACGGGCTTTGCATGAAGTATATCAATGGTGTGTGTCTGCCAACCTGCTGGTACATTGAACTTTAGTCCCACCAGTCAGACAAAACTACACCAACAATAAGACCTAACAAAGAAAATAATAAAAGGCTTAAATTGATTTTTTATTCTCTATTTAAAAAAAAAATGAAATTTTGATATCTTATTTTAAAAATTGGGTTTTTGGTCCTCTTTATTTGATTTTCTTCTTTTTTTAAATTTCGATCTCTCGTATCATTTTTGAGTTATTTTTATGAAATAGTTTATTCATTTATGACGTGATAACACTTACTAAACCATACAAAATAATATTCATGTCACCAAAATCATTTTTAATAAGTGTCATCATGTCATAAATGATGAGATCATATCATCAAAAAATAGACGTGAGACAAAATTCTAAAAAAAAAATTAAATTGCGGGACCAAAAATGATTTTTAAAAGACTTAATAGGTCATTTGGTCCTCTAATTTTCATTTTGGTCTATTAACTAATAAAACTCACGTTTTGGTCCCTCAATTATACGCCCGTCAGTCAAATTGGTCTCGTTCCGTTTATTTTAACCCCAAATGTTTAAGATGGATCAACGGTGTAGATTACCATAGACCTTATTAATTTTTTAATTTTAACTATTTGATCTATTTTTCAAAACAAGAAGTGTTGGACCACAGAGGTCTATTGTATCATACAATGAACCATCAACAACTAATTATTCTTCCCTTTCTTCATCTTCTTCCTTCCTCTTCTTCATGATCAAGTTCATCATATTCTTCATACATCTTCATCAAATTCTTCCTTCCTTTTCATTCGTAGCACAATAAAAAAGCAGCAACAACAATACCAATAGATTTTTAAACTTCAAACTTCTTCAATTCTTTCGTCTAAACATTAACACTTCAATGTGTGAGCTCCACCACTCATCATTGAAACAAAACAAACAAACAACCTTCAATTTGAGAAATCAACGCACGGGAAAACATGAAAAATAAAAAATGGGTTTAATCTCTAGTTCCCATGGGAAAGCAATATCTCATAGCCTAATACATCATAAATTTGTTACTTTATTCTGACCCAAATGAAATCAGCAGAGACAGTGTGAATTGTTGGCCGAAAAAAATCATGTCTCGCGAAGAGGAAGAAAATGCTACACTTCTCTGCCTCAATTTCAAAGTGTTGTATAATTAACAAATTTTGACCCATAACCCCAATTTTCGTGTTGGGTCACAATGTTCTCACTCTCTAATTCTTCAACTGGGGCCATACCCATAACCCCAATTTCTTAAAGTTTTGGGTTTCAATTCTGGGTTAAAATTTCTGGAAGATGATTATGATTGGGATGAAGGAAAGAGTAAAAAAGGTAAATGGAATCGCAATTATTCAATAATTGAATTTTATTTGGGGTTAAAATTGGTGTTGTTGGGAATGGAATGAAAGAAGTAAATTAGAGATTTATTAAAATTGAAATCATAGCAATTATTCAATTTAATTTATGGAATTTTTTGATAAAGTTGAATTATGAAGAAGTTGTTGTTGTGGTTGATTGAAAATTGAGTTTCAATAAATTGTTTTGGAAAATGAAAATCTGGAAAAGGTTGAACATTTTGAACCTGATGAAAGATGATGAAGATATGAGCAAGAAGAAGAGGGAAGATGATCAAAAGTGAAAAAAAATTAAGTGTTGATGGTTCACTATAGATACAATGGACATGCAATCAAACGGTTAAAATCGTATAAAAATAATAAGACATTAAAAAACTAACGGAGGAGATCAATTTGACTGACGGACATATAATTGAGAGACCGAAACGTGAGTTTTATTAATTATGGGACCAAAATGAAAATTGAAAATTAATTGGGGGACCAAATGACCTATTAAACCTTTTTAAAATAGAGAAACAAAACTTCATTTTTTTTGGTTAAATATGTTTTTAGTCCCTATAAAATTAAGACCTTCTAAGTTTAGTCCTTACTTAATTTTAATATTTTTTTCATCCCTACAAAAAAAAAAATTACTTACAATTTTAGTCCCTTTAAACTCTTTAATTTTTTAACGAATTTTTTGAGATAGGTTTAGAGCACTATGAAATGAATTAAATATGAATTTTTTAAATGATAAAAGTTCAAGATAAAAGTAACAAAAATATGGACATAGAAATCAATTTTTTGTGGAGGAACTTTTAATAATATTCTTAACACGTCTGCAAAAAAATGTTGAAAAACTTAAGAGTTTAAGCATAAATTAAACAAATTTGAATTAAGAAAGGACTAATATTGAGTGCTGAAATTTTTTACAAGGACTAAAATAACTATTAAAATTAATTAAGGACTACACTTAAATGGTTCCAATTTTATAGGGACTAAAAACATATTTAACCCTTTTTTAAAAATAATAAAAAATAAGAGGACTAAAAATGCGTTTAAGAAAAAATAATTAAATTCACTCCATGTTCTAACGCCACTTCTATTAATTCCTTATGTAATTCCAAAGGTACTCTCCAACAATATGATTTTCTTGTTATTTTCACTTACATTTAGTTTTTCTTTTTATGATTTCACCGTCTTAACGTTTGGTTTGTTTACGTTAGTTTCCGATCGGCATACTAGCATTTAGCTTTGATTTAATGCAAATTCAATCAATGATTTTAGCGTAACATTACAGATATAGATGTTTGAGTATTCCATACACTTTTTAATTTGGTCATATTTGTAGGCTTTGTCATAACCCTAGACATTTTATTGTTGTATGTTATTGACTTAGATATTGTGTGTTTGTTCGCAAATTCATCTAATTCAATTTTAGCGATTTAGAATTTTTGCTGCTCGATTTATTTCTATCAACACAAATGAATGCCTTTTTTTAAGTAAAAAAAAGTAGTTTGTGTCCCTACTTTTTTGTTTTTTCTTTTTGTAATAAACTTTTAGCTTAGATAAAAAAAAAATTAGAATATATATATAGCATAATTTCAAACCAAATCAAAATGAGATAAAACCAAATAAATAATAATAAAATTTTTATCAAAAATATAACATGATTTTCAACGGTAAAATTTATTGTAATTATTTTGTAAAAAAAACTATTATTATTATTATTATTATTATTATTATTATTATTATTATTAGTATTATTATTATTAGTATTATTATTATTATTATTATTATTATTATTATTATTATTATTATTATTATTATTATTATTATTATTATTATTATTATTATTATTATTATTATGATGTGATGTGGAAGCCACTCGCACACTTTTAAGTTTCCTGTAAATGTCGCCGTTTTGGCGGTGTAAATGGAGAAACATATATGATCAACAATTTACAATTTATGTTGGTACAACTTTACTATTTGAAATACCATATTAAAGTTTTCATGATTTAAGTTTTTATGATTAAAGATTTCACTGATAAGCATATTACATTTAAAATTCTAATTTTAAGGAATAATTCAGTAAAATTGGACCATGAATTAACCCAAAATATGTTACTAGATCCAAATAGTTATGATGCTCTGCAGGTCAAATTATGAACACATTTTAAATATTTGTTTGTAATTGCCTAATGACAAATTACATAACTAAACTAATTAACAATAAGAGATTGTGATGATATGAGATAAATTATACTGGTCCTAACTGTTTCCCAAGTTTTGATTGAAATAGTTTTAAAAATAACATAAAATTGAAGAGGCATATAATTAATGCATTAGGTGAACAAACAAAAGATCAATACAATCATTCTTCAAAATAATGTCAAATAAAGGACAAACTAAATGGAAAGAAATTATGAAAAAAAATCCATTATGATCCCGACAAGTTAAGGAATCAATACAACAATTAATTTCGCATAAGCAATGAAAAACTTTGACGTTCCAATCTAAGAGTCGGAGGAGGTTGAGAGTCTATTTTAAGGAGAGGTTTAAGATATGAGATAAAATGTTGACCTTCTAGTGACAACAATTGCCACTAACAAATAATTTGTTGCAAAAATGACTTGAGATATATCCATATTACGAGCCAACCGGAAGTTGTGAAGGAGTGCAAACATTTCAGCAAAAATAACGTAAATTTTTTTTGGGGGTGTAGAAGCCTTTGATGAATTTCCCTTAATAGTCACGAATAAGTCTTTTATAAAGCCGAATTTCCATAAACCCAATCAAGCGATCTATGAACATTGACTTTATAGACACCTTCAAGAGGGGGTTCCTAGTGTACATGGCTTCTGCTAGTTATTTGATTTATAGACTCAAGAGGTTTTTGAACATGGGTAGTATATAGCTCAATTAGTTAGATATGCGATGATAATAATCAAACATAGAGATCTGAATGTTGAGAGAAGAACAGTAAATTTTTATCCTTCTATAGGGCATGAACAACAACCCAAAAAAGATTACCATTTTCAAAGGGATATTACCAATATTGTCATTGGTAAGATACCTATCCAACCAAGCATGGAGGCCAAGACTAAAGAATTTAGTCCAAAGACCGGGCCTTACTATGCTACTCCAAAACTCAGTCGCTTCTTCACAATCTTGTAAGTTATGCATGATCGACTCAATAACACTATCCCAATGAGGGCAAAAATCACATGTAGTCATATTTCTCCTATACCTCAATTCATTAGTTAATAATTTGCCATGTATAAGTTTTCAAAGAAAGGCGTAGATTCAAATCAAACATGTCCACTTCGAAGCCAACATGTAATTAAGATCAAAATCATTAATTGAGGTAACTTGTAAGACAATTTTAAATTAAATTGATTATCCGCGTAGAAAGAGAATAATTAACAAAATCGTCATCCTCTTGCTCCTCATGTGGTTTGATATTAAGAATATCAATAGATTATCTGAGAGGATTTGATGAAGTAAGTCTCATTTTCAAGATCGATCGATAAAACAGAAGAAAATTGGAAAATTGTTTTAACCTCGAGGAAGAACCTGTGAAAAAAGAGTTTCCAAACTACTTAGAATCAAGATCTAAATATCTTTTTAAAATCTCACATCATTACCGTTTATAATCACTCAACAAACATTACCTTAGACATGGTGGCAACACGAGAAATTTCGCGCCAAATAGTAATATAGAGCTTTCATTGCTCTAACCCAAAACTTCTCAGGATTAAGGTTAGGGTTAGAGACAAGTTGCGAAGACAATTTAAGCATATATTTAAACTAATTCAAACATATAATATCTAAATTGATGTCGATACAGGATATTGCATAGATGAAACAAATATGTTATTCGAGTTGGGTGGATGGTATGATCCTACTAAACCCATACTAGGGCCTAGCACTACCACGCGTTCGGCTCATTTCAGTTGGATAGAAACACCTAGCCACGTGGACCACCTTACCCTTTCCCGCCGATTCACACACAGCGCCAAACTATAAAGTCAGTTACTCCATTTTTTCAAATTCATCTTCTCCATCGCAAACCCTAATCCATGACACTACAATGCTCTTCCATAGCATTTTCCGACGGAAACTACTCTCTCTACTTCAACCATGGCTATTCGAAGAACCTCAACTCAATCTCGAATTAGGGTTCTTCCACTCTATCGCCGTCGTCACCAGTCTCCGCTTCGATGTTGCTGTTCTCAACAAACTATTCCACTCTCCTCCGTTATTGTTCGTCAAGGATTTCACCGTTGAACGTCTTGTTGTTCGATTCTCATCCTGCTCCTCGCCGGCTTTTGAAATCGAATTTCACGGTGTTCGTGTTGTGCTATCGTTAGAGTAAAACCTTCTATTTCCATTTCTTTTGATTTTTGTTGTGATTTGAATCGGTTTTGCGTTTAGCCTTTTTTTTAACTGAGATAATCGTTTGGTTTTGAAGGAAGCCGGAAGAGGATGAATGTGTGACGCGGTTACGGATGCCGAAGGATGATTATTTGAATGATCTTAAGAAGAAACTTTCGGAACTTGATCCTGAGGTAATTATTATTAGACTCTAAATTTACTGATTTGTAGTAGTTTTCTTAGGTAGTAGTAGTCTGTTACTATTTTTTATACTTGTATGTGAACCATGAAGTAGTGACACGGGATACAACACTAATAGTTTGAGAAAATGACTAACTTAAATGTAATCAGATGTGTCGGTGTCATGTCAGACACTCCTTAAATCAAAAGTGTCTGTAGTAAAATGACAAAATTGAATGCAATCACATGTGTCAGTGTCGTGTCAGTTACACATGGGACGGGAGACACTAGACTCACATTCGACCAGAAGTGTTGATGCTACAGAGTATGTGAATCATATGCTCCAAGTCAAATGAATTTGACATGTGTCAGTGTCGTGTCAATGACACATGTGAGACACCAGACACACATTAAATCAGAAGTGTCGGTGCTACAGAGTATGTGAATCATATGCTCTAAGTCAAATGAATTTGACAACAAAGAGAGGTATATTTGTAATGGTGTTTGTTTTCATTTGTTTTTGTTTCTAGCTTTACCATGCAGAATCAATTTATTAAATATCATATCATTATGGTCATGGTGATTAATATTAAATTTTGTGTTGATTTTAGGGTTGTTCTTTGCATCAAATCTTGGAAATGATCTTATATACTGTGCATGAGAAGAATAGTTTTTCATCATCTTTTCTGAATTTGATTTTTAAAAACTGTCATCTTGAGGCACATGACATTCGTGTGGATGTTCAATTCCCAATCTTAAATGACGAGTTTGTGTGTTTTGCGGAAATGAAAGAGATCAGTGCAAGGTCCAAGCATCTGGATAAAAAATGTCTTCTAAGAGGTTTTGTTGGTACAGTTTTTGTTCCAATTAAAGAGAGCGATTTCATGTTAGATGGCACTGGGTTCAAGGTTGGATTAAATAGAAAAAACTGTGCAGTTCGAATTATGCTTTCATCTGATATGAAGATTTTCATTACATTCAGAGATCTTAAGCTGGTAGATTGCACACTATGTTTTCCACTACTCGCTTGTGCATTCTCTCCAGATGATATTTCTTTTTGTCTACTTTTCGAAAAACTGCTATCTGATAAGTTCAATCAACCTAGAAGTGCTAGAGAGTTATGGAAAATAGCTTCCAGCAGAATTGACCACGCGACTGTAACTCCTAGATTTTCATTGCAAAGATTGGTTGGTATTGTAGGTCAATGGACACACTATGTCAAAACTTATGAGGAAATCTTACTGCTAACTGGATATTCTACTGGCAATATATGGAAAAAGTCCATTTCTAAGATGTCTCGTAACAAACTGAGTTCTGCTAAGCACCGTTGGGAGTTGATATCTGACATTGAGAAAAAGTTACCTGTTGAAGGCATATCACTTGCGAGGCGAATATCTCGTCATAGAGCAGCATCGAAAGTTCCATTTGGTTCTCATGAGGAATGTGCAGCCAGAAGTAATTTCTTCCGTCCTCTTCTTTTTATAATAGCATTTATATGGGGAATGATCTTAAAGGCGATCCATTGTCTACGGGGCATATTTTTTGGTGAAAAAACAGTGCAAGATCCTGCAATAGATGGGTGCTGTTTGGGAAGTCTTATCAAAGACCCTTGTCAAAGGTGTTGTTTTGTGTTGAACTTTGGGAAAATCACAATCACAGTTTCTCAAATCGATGAAATTCACCCATCAGTGTGTGAAACATTACAATCACATACTGGGATAGCATACTCAGATTTTCTTTCAATATGTTTTTGCATAGATTCTTTGTTATTAGTATCTGTAAAAGATATTCTCGAGCAGAGAGTCTTCCTATCATGCGGGCAAATGAAGGTTGAACTCACACCTTCAACAATGTCAGCAGAAGAAAGTATATTGAGTATGCATAGTTATACCACTGAAGGAAAGGGAAAAGAAGGTAGTCGTGATAGGAAATCACTTATGTGGGTTGAACCTGCAAAAGGGTTTCTCCTTTCAGAAACTAACGCAATGCAAGCTGAAGATTCTTTTGATTCTCATATTGAATGTTTTATGGGAAAATTGTTAGTGAGTTGGAAAGAAATTTGCAGTAATTTTAATGAAAGTGAGATTCAATATTCTCAAAATCCATGCCTGCTCTGTAAGATTGAGATATCTTCGTCATATTCAGACAATAAGAATCCAGACTATGGGTTTTGCGAATGTGGTTTATTGGTAGGAAAACTAAATTTGATTTTTAGTCATTCTTCAGTATCATCAGTGTCTCTAATTCTTAGTCAAATACAACGCGCTATTTACTGGGAGGACAAGAAGGAAGTTCGTGCTGTTTCAAATTTGTTGGATAAAGTAGAAAATGGTTGGGTTAAAAAATATGAATATTTTTCCAAAAAAATGATTTTGGCTATGCTTCAAAAGCTTCCAGAGAGAGACATTCATCTTGGAGTGTATGTTGACGGTCCTTCAGTGAGATTTTCACACAAATTGGAGGCCAATATCAGTAGTCAAGACACTACTGACACTAGCAGTCCGGATGATTTTGACCTCATTTTTGATTTCCATGAGATTGAGGTGGTTGTTGGATCACCACCATCTTTAGTTGGTATGAACTTATTGACAGCTCAACCAGGGCTCGGTGATGCCAAAACAGAGTGTATTACATTGGAACCTCGGGTGATAGAAATTCCAAAACCCAACAATGATAAGTATGCATCCACAGGAAAGGTTGCAATTGGTTCTTACCTTCACCTGAATGGCTTAAATGCTTGTTTGGAGAAGTCAACAGGTGATCATCAGATTCAAATTTTAATATTGAAGCCAATCACACTCCAGATGTTATGCATTAGGTAGGATGCTGACTAAATGCTGAATATTAGTTTTCATTATCTGCCAATTTATATTCTTACGGGTTGCAGAAAATATTTTATTTGCCTTGATTTTAGTGATGACAAAATGGTTCTATAAATATGCAATTAGGGTAACAACTGTTAACCATTCCAGGCCTAGAAAATAGAGGAGACAACCTCTTCCTAATGATAACAGAGAGATCATACGATTTCCCCAAAAATTTGGAACTAATATCTACTTGCTAGACATTGTTTGAAGTTCGTATGGTGAGAGAATCATAGAAAAGGAAAGACAGATTAGAGAGAATTATGAGAGCCTGAAATTCTGTATTTCTACTAAATGATTGTTATCATAGTAATGCAATTGAGAGTACATAGAACAGTTAACAGAGGAGTCTAATTGCCTTCTTAAACTAATTTGAAAGCTATACTATTTTACGAGCTACATGGATTACAAGAGCACAAATGTAGAAACTGCACTACAACAAAAACTGCACTATTACCCTCATATTTCTGACAGAGTCATCAACTTGAAGGAGTAGAGTCCAATACATTTCTTAGCATTGTCAATCCTCTTCCCCAAGTCTATAACTTGAGATATATGGTAGACATTGAGTAACACAATTGATGTCCTTTGTCAGTTTGCTGATGGACAACAGGTTACTGTTGAGTTTGGGAGCATTTTTATATTCATAATACAAGGGCTTCTTCTATGGAGTCTCCTTTTTTTTATTTATGAAGATATTGGACAGCTTTGTTTTCAGGTTGATCCTACTAGGCTTACTGTTTCTTTTATTTAGTTTATGTATTTAGGATCTCAAATCTTTTTCTCTTATTGTCACATCTCCCATTTTTCTCTATTGAAATTCTCTTGTAAGTGTATGAGCGTGTATCAAAAGGAGCCCATAAATCCTGTTGCATCCAATTTAAAAATTGTAAATTCCTATTCTCAAATGTTCTGTTTAGACCAGGACAATTAATAAGATTAATTCCAATTGGTATGATGAAGATTCATAGACTTGACACAGCTATTTCTACAACGCATGTAATAGAACTAGACCAGAACTAAAGTAAAAGGATGAAATCTTTATTGATTGAACTCCTGATGAATCAGTATTAAGGTGATATTGAACGGGTTACACTTGGGTGACATTGGTGACTTTGTCTCTATCTCTCCCCTAACCAATCATGCTCTCATAAAAAAATAATTTATTTTAATCATTCATCTATTATTCTCTCACATCAAAATACACTAAAGTCACCAGAACTCAATGTCACCCAAGTACTTTCCGATGCTGAACAGAGATAGAAACAACTTAGAACACAAAATACATACTCTCTTACACTAGGTAGTTGAGAGACCCACTCCTAAACAATCAGGACTTCCCAATCTCCCTCTAAAGTGCACTATAACTACTCCTAGCTCTACAGTAATTAACTGATCATTTGCTGATGGAAGGAAAAGACTGAGTCCAAGTCTGCTATGCCAGATACCATACATGGAAGGAAAAGACTGAGTGGAACTAGATGTTGAACTATTAGGTAAATGTTCAACATTATTACATTGAAAATTATTGAAATTGAAACCAGTTGAGGGACCTAAATGAAAAGAGGCAGAGTTATCAGATTGTGCTGGAACTTTATTGCAAACAGTGTTGACACTAGAATTTTGAGAGACAGGAGCAGTGGTCTTGAATGAGTTGGTGTGCTCAAACTGATAGAGACCATCATGTCCTAGAATACCTCTTAAAAGCATCTTAGAAGAATCCTGAGATTTGACGAAACAGTGATTAGGATGAAACTCAAAGTAAACATTGTTATCTTTAGCAAACTGACTCACACCAACAAGATTTTTGGTTATAGAGGGAACAAGAAGGAGATTATTCAATTTTAAAGTAGTTTGAGGATGTAAAGGAGAAGTAAATTGTAAGGAACCAACAGAGGTAATAGCCAAATCTTGTCCATTTCCAATATGGACCTGATCAGAACCTGAAAGAGACGTGGAATCCATGAGGTTGGATGCATCAGGGGTGACATGATGAGTAGCACCTGAGTCAGGGTACCAGGCATTGTTGAATGAATTGTGTGGATCTGAGCCAGTTAAGAAGGCCTGGGGAGCTTGACCTCTCTGATTCCCAGCCTGTGTAGGAGGCCCAAGAAACTATCAAGAATGCTGAGGACGTGACATGTTCTGCATCCATACATTCGGAGGTGCACCGTAGCCTCCTGGTGAGCCATAGGGACTGTAGTAATCATACTGTGGGGCAGAGAAATGGTAGTGACAATAGCTTGCATCATGACCAGTTTTTGAACATATTTGGCATTGAACATTGGATCTTCCACCAAAACGGCCACCACGTCCTCTGAATCTACCACCAAAACGGCCACCATGTCCTCTGAACTGGCCATTTCTTCCTCCAAAATTAGGGTTAGAGTTAGGAAACTGATTGTTTCCAGTGCCATCAGTATAATTGTGGTTTTGAGCATTAGGACCATGAGATTGGGATTCTGAATTTGCAGTTTCAGTGAGACTAACTGAAACAGGTTCAGTGATAGCAGCTTTCTTGAACTTCTCATTTCTAGATTCTTGTGTGAGAAGCTGAGATTCAAGTTCATCTAAAGAAACAACCTCAGATTTCGCATTCACACTAGCAACAATAGGGTCAAACTCTTCAGGAAGTGCTTCAAGAACAACTTCAATTAGGTCCCTGTGAGAGACTGGATCTAAGCTCAGATCAAAGTTGGCGCGAACGCGTCTTCATCTGCGTGACGCAGCAACTATGAATCTCATCCCAAACCTGCCACGAGTGGCGAAGGAGAACGAATCGCGAAAGTAGCGAAGTCGAAATCGTTGAAAGAATCCAGGTGCAGAGCAATGAATCTTGTTCTTCCCATTCAGTGTAAGCAGGATTCTCCGTTCCTGCTTCACGCGCTGCATCTGTGAGATAAACCGGTGGAATCTCAGGTGAAATTACAAATTTCACCATTTTCAGTCCGCGAAGAACACCTTCGACTTGTTGCTTCCATTGAAGGTAGTTTGTATCATCAAGCTTAACAGAAACTACTTGTTTGATGGTTTTGGATGCTGCAGCAATTATGCGTTGCGCATCAGAGGAAGTAGGAGAAGACGTAGCAGAAGACATGGCTCTGGATCAAGAAGCTCTAGATACCATATTAGAACTGAAAATATTTTCATTATATCATATTATGTGGTGAGTATGTACATTTATATAGGTAGGAGTCTCCTAGTTAACCCTTAATCAACACAATCAATACAATGACTAGTGGAGTTAAAACTAAATAGTCACAACTTTTCAATATCTCCACTAAGTACTTGATTAATTATTCTAAAGTTTTTTCTATTCATCTTTACCACCTCTCACGCTAAAGAAGGGCTGATAATATTTTGCTTTCTCAAAACAAAACAAAAATGTGAGTCTTTTTTTGTGTTCTTATTTATTCAGGAGCTTTGCCGGTTCTTGTGATCCTGCTTCATCGGCGCATCCACAACTGTGATTTTCTTGATTAAGTAAGTAACAATTTTCGAAACATTCGTTGTATGATGTCTGTCATGTTTACTGCCATGTTTACATTTATTTTATATTTTGTTATAAAAATAACTTATACATGCGCTTAGGATAAACGCTTATTTAGATAGGGACTATGTATATTATGTGTTTGACTTGACTTTCAAGTTTTCTTATAAAGATTTGCAACCGGTCAAAGTATGCAGTTCCTGCATTTAATGATCCAACAATTTGAACCTTTAGGCCTTCGGGATGGTGCACCTAATCCTGCAAATAAAGAACTTTTTGGTTTAAGACTGCAAAAGTATATAGAATGCACATAAATTATTTTTGCAGAATAGTTACATATTCTATGTTAAATTTTTTCTCTTGCTTTAAGATTTTCACTTCTGTTTCTATTTTCCAGTAAGAAAGGAGGCACATCAAGCCCATTAATTTATTTGAGTGAAAAATAAAAGGTGATTTACCATAAGCACACTTTATAGTGTATTTTGTCTAAAAATAGACCATAATTTTTTTTATCAAATTACTGATTTTTTTTCAGTCAAAAAAATATGTTTGGACCAAAAAATTTATATACGAGTCAAATGTCAAGGTTATGATTGTTCTAGTTGTCAAAATTTTGGAAGTGAGGACTATAAAACAGTAAACATGTGAAATTCCAACTTTTCAAACATTATGTTTTTTGAAACATGAAAAGAAATGTGTACCAAAAAAAAAATATAAGAGCAAATGACGTCGCTGCTTAGATAATTTTGGTTGATTCCTAACTACCATTTTTTGATTTTTTTTTTTAATAAAACTACCATTTTTTATTGAAATGCTATTCTTTTGTTTTTTTAGAGCTGGAATTTTATTCTCTTGTTTTTTCTTTTTTTGGTAACAAAAGGGAAAAACGATAAGGAAAAAAAATGCTAAAAAGACCCATACTAGGGTCGAAAAACTCAACACCCATGGCATCTGCTAAGAGGACAGAGGCCATATCAAGAGGGGTTTCATTCAAAATAACAAGGCTACTATCACTAAGAGCACCCTTTTTAGCTAAAAAATCAGCTGCAGCGTTACCTTCACACAAAGTATGTCGTAAACTAACCACCTACTCTCTACGAAGAAGGTGTTTAATAGCCATGATTAAATCTCGTTTTTTCTTTGATTCTTATTAGTATTTATTGTTTTTATTTCTCTATTATTTTTGCTTTCTTATATCAATGAGTGGCCTTGGCCGCCTTGTTTTAGTCCCTATAATATCTATGGAAAATATATTCCCCTGATTTCATTTTTGGATTATATGCAAAGGTTATTTTTTATGTACCGAAAGTATAAACTTGACTACAAATACATATAATCAATCTAAAAAAATGCATATAATCATTAAAATGTAAAACTAAAATAGATATTGTAGAGATACTTTATGAATTGATTTTGAAAAATGACATCACATAGTTGTTTGATTTTTTGTATTTTGAAGGATCACATAGTAGTTTTATGTAATGTACGTGTAGAAAAAATTAGACACCTTAACATGTAGGACGAAGTTTCCTCATGATGGCCAACCAAGATGCCTAGTCTAGTCCTCCTTCATTATTTGACCATTTGACATATATTTCTCTCCTGTCCCTTCTAGTACTTTTTTTATTACTAAAAAAACACGTAAATTTCAACATTTGACTCTACGTAGCCACCGCCACTTTGGCATCAAAGGTATAAATACAAACATGTTTTCTCGTTCCTTATTCATTTCCTATGCCACAGAGAAACATCAATACAACAAGTTTTTTCCTTTCATCATTCTTTGCTTCTTACATTTTATTCGACACTCCATTTAGTTTATTGTTTTGATTCAATTCATAATAATAGTATTGCCTTGAAAAGAAAAATAAGAAACACAAGCTTGTGTTGAAGCTGTTGAACAACAGTAAAAATGGAAGGGACTGATATATACAGAGCTACTAATAGTTTAAGAGCAAGAAGTTCAACTGTTTGGAGACAGAGTGGAGTTGAGGTTTTCTCTAAATCATCACGTGAAGAAGATGATGAAGAAGCTCTCAAATGGGCTGCACTTGAAAAACTACCTACTTACAATCGTCTAAGAAAAGGTTTGTTGACAGCTTCTCATGGAGGTGCTCATGAAGTTGATGTTGGTGATCTTGCTTTTCAAGAAAAGCAGAAGCTTTTGGAGAGGTTGGTTAAGGTTGCTGAAGAGGATAATGAAGGGTTTCTGTTGAAGGTCAAAGAAAGAGTTGATAGGTAACTAATAACTATTATAGAAAATGTACTTTTTTTGCTTCATTGTTTTCTTTTGATCTTATTTCTCTCATAAATCAACATGCTTTGTGTTTTTTCTTCTTATTATAGAGTTGGACTTGATATTCCGACAATCGAAGTTCGATACCAGAACCTGAAAATTGATGCCGAAGCTTTTGTGGGAAGTCGAGCTTTGCCTAGTTTCATTAACGCTGCTACTAATGTTGTAGAGGTAGGGATAGATATCAGAACCTGAAAATTGATGCTGAAGACTTATCTCTGTTTTTTTTCTGTTTTGTTTTTGCAGTTGAGTATCACAAGTAAAAAAATATATATCTTTTTTTGTTTCAGGGTGCATTGAATTTTCTTCATATCATCCCAACCAAAAAGAGGCATGTGACAATTCTTAAAGATGTTAGTGGAATTATTAAACCTCGTAGGATGACATTACTTTTAGGTCCTCCTGGTTCAGGAAAAACCACACTCCTTTTAGCTTTATCAGGAAAGCTTGATTCAAGTCTTCAGGTGAATAATCAGACCTCCCTTTAATGTCATCATCTATATAATTCATTTTTAGCAAAAAGAGTAAACTTAATATTTAAAATTACATAATTTTGATACCAATGTTTAATTTATATAGCTATCTGGGAATGTGACCTACAATGGACACGGACTGAATGAGTTTGTACCACAAAGAACTGCTGCTTATATCAGCCAGCATGATGTTCACATTGGAGAAATGACTGTGAGGGAAACCTTAGCTTTCTCAGCAAGGTGCCAAGGAGTTGGATCTCGTTACGGTGAGTCAATTTACAACGAAAGTTGCTTTTTTGACATACAAAACTTCCTAAAAACACATGTAAATAACGTTTTGCATGTGTTTTTAGGAAGTTTTGCATGTCAAAAAAGCAATTTTCATTTACAACCATATTATTGTTTTCAAAATCTAAATGCCATGTGGCTAAAGCTTGACTTATTACTGTTTTTGTGATCCACAGACATGCTATCTGAGCTTTCTAGAAGAGAGAAGGCAGCAAATATCAAGCCTGATCCAGATATTGATGTCTACATGAAGGTATACATTAAATAAGATAATATCAATAGTAATTGGATATACTATACTGTATTTGCATATCTAATTGTATTTTAATATAACAGGCAATTGCAACTGAAGGTCAGGAATCAAGCATATCAACAGATTATGTACTCAAGGTAATACTAAAATACAGTTCAATTAATTAGTTGTCAGATCAATAAAAGTGTTTGACTTTAAACATAAGTGCTTCTAGAACGATACATATGATTTATTGTGATTTGTTAACAATGTGAAACTTATTGCGCTGGCAGTGTGTCAAAATTAAACTAATATTGCATTTTTTGATAGGTTGCTTGCTTTCAATTAACATTGTCCTTGAATAGGGTTTATAATGTCTTGCCTACCACTAGAAAGTTATGATTCATGTCATACACTGAATTTTCTTACAAGCCAAATGTATTAAGTTTTTATGTGTACAATTTTGCAGATTTTGGGGTTGGATATATGTGCTGATACCATGGTAGGGGATGAAATGCTGCGTGGTATCTCCGGAGGACAAAGGAAGCGTGTTACCACAGGAGAGATGTTGGTTGGACCAGCCAATGCATTGTTCATGGATGAAATTTCTACTGGGCTGGACAGTTCCACAACTTTTCAGATTGTGAGCTCTCTGAGGCAGTATGTTCACATTATGAATGGCACTGCAGTTATATCACTGCTCCAACCAGCACCTGAGACTTATGATCTTTTTGATGACATTATCTTAACCTCTGATGGCCAAGTTGTATACCATGGCCCCCGCGAATATGTTCTTGACTTTTTCGAATCTATGGGTTTCAAATGTCCTGAAAGGAAAGGTGTTGCTGATTTTCTTCAAGAAGTAACATCAAAAAAGGATCAAGCACAGTACTGGGTGCGCAGAGATCAACCATACCAATATGTAACTGTTACTCAATTTGCTGAGGCATTTCAATCATTCCGTATTGGTAGGATACTTGCTGAGGAGCTTTCCGTACCATTTGACAAGACGAAGAGCCATCCAGCTGCTTTGACTACCAAAGAGTATGGTCTCAACAAGATGGAGCTTTTAAAGGCTAACTTCTCAAGAGAGTATTTGCTCATGAAAAGGAATTCATTTGTTTACATCTTCAAGCTAACTCAGGTTTGGAATCTATCCCACTCTTTTTTATAAATATAAGTAAATAGATAATCTTTTTCATTTATACATTCATGACCATGATTTTCTGTGACATAACGGTTTTCTCTTCATGCTTTGTTTTTCAGCTTTTCATCATGGCATTGATAGCAATGACACTGTTTTTTCGGACTGAGATGCATCGCGATGATCAGGATGATGCGGGTGTTTATGCTGGTGCTTTGTTTTTCACACTGGTAACAATGATGTTTAATGGAATGTCTGAGATTTCTATGACCATTGCTAAGCTTCCTGTTTACTACAAGCAACGGGACCTTCTATTTTATCCCTCATGGGCATATGCTATTCCTTCGTGGATTCTCAAGATTCCCGTCTCATTAGTGGAAGTTTCTCTCTGGGTGTTTCTTACCTACTATGTTATTGGATTTGATCCAAATGTTGGAAGGTAAAAGAAGTTGCTTTTATTCTGTTTGGAGCATGTAGTATTGAATGTCAGTTCTACTATCTAGTTTGTATTTGTATGTTACTAATGATGTGAGGTCTTGAATTCTGGGCAGGATGTTCAAGCAGTTCGTTGTGTTGTTTTTCATGAGTCAGATGGCTTCAGGATTGTTCCGAGCCATCGCATCCCTGGGTAGAAACATGATTGTTGCGAATACATTTGGGTCCTTTGCAGTTCTCACACTTTTTGCATTGGGTGGCTTCATTCTCTCAAGAAGTAAGTTAAATTGACTAACACATTTAATTTTAACAAAAAAAAGATAAAAATGTTGTTAAGTTTAATTTTTTGTAAGGAAATGAAACCTTGGCTAATTAATGTTTCTTACATTTTATTGCTAATGTAACAGAGGATATCAAAAGCTGGTGGATTTGGGGTTATTGGATCTCACCTATGATGTACGGGCAGAATGCTTTGATGGCCAACGAATTTCTTGCGAACAGTTGGCACAATGTAATTTCTTGAGCTTGCTGGCAACTTTATAATTCATCTATTTTTGTTTGAGAAATTTACAAGTCTGATTTATTTTATATACTTAAATTATAGGCTACTTCTGATTTGGGAAAAGACTATCTCGATACCCGAGGGTTCTTCCCACATGCATATTGGTATTGGATAGGCGTTGGGGGATTGGCTGGATTTGTGTTCCTTTTCAACGCGGCGTTTGGTGTGGCTCTCGCTGTACTAGGCCCATTTGATAAGCCTATTGCAACAATAACTGAAGATTCAGAAGATGATTCATCGAATTACATGACCGCACAAGAAGTTGAACTACCACGCGTAGGTGAGCTTTCTTGATTATATGCATCTGACGCATGAAAGCAAAGTAGTGGTTTGTCATATAGTTTAGTAGCTGAACATTTTTCTTATTGTCTTTCAGAAATTTCAGGAAGAGGAGATTCTGTTCCAGAGTCCAGCCATGGAAAGAAAAAGGGAATGGTTCTTCCATTTGAACCACATTCTATCACTTTTGATGATATTGTATACTCTGTTGACATGCCAGCGGTAAGACTCGTACAAAGTGATATGTTCAGCGTTTAGATATCTATAACAATTCATGTTTTCGCATACAAAAAGAACTTTTCTCACATGACTTTATTTCAACTGGCAGGAAATGAAGGAGCAAGGTGTTACACAGGACAGACTAGTGCTTTTGAAGGGTGTTAGCGGTGCATTCAGGCCCGGTGTTCTCACAGCTTTGATGGGTGTAAGTGGAGCTGGTAAAACAACTCTGATGGATGTTCTGGCTGGTAGGAAAACAGGTGGATATATTGATGGAGACATCAAGGTTTCTGGGTACCCTAAAAAGCAAGAAACATTTGCTAGAATATCTGGCTACTGTGAGCAGAATGATATTCATTCACCTCATGTTACAGTTTATGAATCCCTTCTTTACTCAGCATGGCTTCGTTTACCTTCGGGAGTTGATTCCAATACTAGAAAGGTTAGTTAGTACTTAAAGCACAGGAACTATGCGCCTTTAGTTTTCCTTTCCCATATTGAAAAGTTTAAGCTAACTGAGGTAGATTGTTCTGACTTTATGAACATAACAAATGTTTGCAGATGTTTATTGAGGAAGTAATGGATCTTGTGGAGCTGAACTTGTTGAGGGACTCCCTCGTTGGTTTGCCTGGTGTGAGTGGTCTCTCAACGGAACAAAGCAAGAGGTTGACTATTGCAGTCGAACTAGTGGCTAATCCGTCCATAATTTTTATGGATGAACCAACTTCTGGTTTAGATGCTAGAGCTGCTGCAATTGTTATGAGAACTGTAAGGAACACAGTGGACACAGGAAGAACAGTTGTGTGTACCATCCATCAACCTAGCATTGACATATTTGAAGCATTTGATGAGGTATGTATAGTCATAATAAACATTAATGATAAATGAAGTTTCCATTTATAGTTCTTTTCCTTTCCATTAGACTTGAATCTGACATATTATCCATATGCTTTTCTAGTTATTCCTTATGAAACGTGGAGGACAGGAAATATATGTTGGACCATTGGGTCGTCATTCTACTCATTTGATCAAGTATTTCGAGGTAGGATCCGCTACTTAAATTAAAGCATTAACTTAAGGGAATGGCTCTATTTCATATTCTAATTAGTTACTAAAGTTTTCAAATAACTTTTGTTACAGAGCATTGACGGAGTGAGTAAAATCAAAGACGGATATAACCCAGCAACATGGATGTTAGAAGTTACAACTACCGCACAAGAACTTAATTTGGGTGTTGATTTTACCGATTTGTACAAAAATTCAGATCTATATAGGTAAACTAATGCATACAGATATTAATCAATCAACTATAGAAGCTATTGTTGTCATGTTTGTTTTTCTTATTTGCTACCCGCTTTAACTATTTTGTATGGCTCTTCAGGAGAAACAAGCAACTTATTCAAGAACTTGGCGTGCCTGCTCCTGGTTCAAAGGATCTTCATTTCCCTACTCAATTCTCGCAGTCTTTCTTGGTCCAATGCCAGGCCTGCTTATGGAAACAATGTTGGTCATATTGGCGTAATCCACCATACACTGCTGTGAGGTTTTTCTTCACTACATTCATAGCCTTAATGTTTGGAACAATGTTCTGGGACCTCGGTGGCAAACAGTAAGTCAAACAAACTATTTTTAATTCCAAAATAAGTTCATATTTTTGACCAAATATTATATTTTCTCATCTCCCTCTCTCTGTTTATCTACGCTGGAATACTAATTCTTTATGGTGACTTGCAGCTCAAATAGACAAGACCTTTTGAACGCTGTTGGTTCAATGTATACCGCTGTTCTCTTCCTTGGAGTGCAAAATTCTTCTTCTGTGCAACCGGTGGTTGCAGTGGAAAGAACTGTATTTTATAGAGAAAAAGCTGCTGGAATGTACTCTGCCTTACCCTATGCATTTTCACAGGTAACTATTATTATTGTTTACTCTACTGTCATTATTATCGCTTAATTTAGTTTGCAAACAAGAAATTCTAATATTAAACTCCTTCCTTTTTGTCAGATTTTGGTAGAGCTACCTTATGTCTTTGCTCAAGCCGTGACATACGGAGTTATAGTCTATGCCATGATCGAATTTGACTGGACCGCAGAGAAATTCTTGTGGTATCTATTCTTCATGTACTTCACATTGCTCTACTTCACCTTCTATGGTATGATGGCAGTGGCTGTGACACCAAATCACCATGTTGCTTCTATTGTGGCTGCTGCCTTTTATGCAATCTGGAATCTCTTTTCAGGATTTGTCGTCCCGAGACCTGTAAGTATTAGTGGAAAGTACATTTAAAAAGAATGGTTAGTTGGATATTATATATATGCAATATGCTAACTTTTTTTTTCTTCTTCTTACCTTTTGATAACAGAGCATTCCAATATGGTGGAGATGGTACTATTGGGCATGTCCAGTTGCATGGACCATCTATGGATTGGTTGCATCTCAATTTGGAGATATAGCTACTGTTATGACGACCGAAGGTGGAAAAGATGTGAAGACTTTCCTTGACGACTATTTTGGTATCCAACACGACTTCATAGGATGGTGTGCACTTGTGGTCGGTGGAATCGCCGTGGGCTTTGCCTTTATTTTCGCTGTTGCAATCAAGTCCTTTAACTTCCAAAAGAGATAGTTTGCACTCTTTCTCCAACAATAAAGATTCTTTTTATTTTTTATTTTCCTCCCCAATTTTTCACTTGCTCATATTGTATTTCACCCTACTGCCATTTTGCAGTTTCTTTTGATACATGTACAAGCATATAAATGATGTAATGCTTTTGTTGTATTAATTTGAGTAATCATTGGAATATATTTTGAGGCCAACCTTTAATAATCACTTGAGTTCTTAATTCTCTAGTTCTTCTCTTGATAATTGATATGCACTCTTAATGCTGAATTTGCATGCTAGAAGATATGCCTGAGCTGTCAATCTATCATATGATATCTAGACTTAATTTTCCTAGTCAAGGCAAGAATCTATGCAAAATTATGTGCATGCACTGTTATACCCCGCAAATTAAGTGCATGTAAACATTATTAACTTCATGGTTTGAGTATCAGATTTATTCTGACTCAATGCTAAGATATATACAAGTGTTAACTCCAGGCTTCATGGTTTCAAGGCTTGTCAGTGTCAAGTCTTTGTTCTGACTCAAAGTTTCCTTTGTTGAGCCAGTACCTTTGAAATATATAGTACTCTCTCCGTCCCGTAATAGATGACCCATTTGAAAATGTGTAATTTTGACCAAACTTATTTTGATCATATTTTTCTACTAATATACAAAGATAAATAATATCATATAAGATATCGTTGGATTTGTTTCGATGAATATTTTCAAAATATCAAATTTTCATAATTTTTTCTAATATATTATTCAAGATATTTAAGCTCAAAATTATGCATTGGTATGCGTAATAAGGTCAATTGTGTCAAGTATTAAGGGACGGAGGGAGTATTTAGTTTACACTTTATGCAGAATGATGTGTATGCAGTGTTATATAAGCATAGTTTTCCCAGTCGGTACTAACTAGTATTTGTATATAAAAAGGTTTTTCACAACTCAGTTGTACATAAGCACTAATCCAAATGATATTTGCTATGTTATACACACCCCTGCTAGCTGAGGCTAGTAAATATTTTTGCTATTTAGTACATCTGTAATTCAACCAATATACAAAGTAGTGCATGTAAACATTATTAAAAATAAGATTTTAGTATCAGAGTTGAGAGTTGTCAAGAGAATGCTGTGATGTATAAAATTGTTTAAAACTCTGGGCTGCATAGTTTTAAGACTATCAAGTCTTTATGACTTTACTTGCAGTAAGTTAAAGTATTAAGTTTCTGCCTAATTTTTTTTAGAGAAAAAAAAACTTCATTTATTGAAAAAACTAGAGTTTGCTTCTTGAGTTCTGCTCTTTATCCAAATGGTTTCGCTCATTTCTAAGTGAAATTTCATTTTTACCCTTACGTAAGTTAACTCACGTAGCGTGAGTTAACTCACGCCAGTTATAGGAATAGCGTGACTTAAGTCACGCAGCGTGACTTAAGTCAGTTATCAGCAACACAGCAGCACAGTTCCCTCATTTCCCAACTTTTCTAAACACGAAAATTTCACCCCCAAAAAGTTCCCCGACCTCCTACTGCGATTATGCCTCTTGCCCCAGTAGATGTGGTTGTTGCCTTCTTGGAGTTTGCTCTACATGTCGTTCCTCAGCAGCAGAGGGGTCACCAGGTCCCTGACGACGAGCCTTGGAAGCATTCAGATAGGTACATTAGGTGGTTCTACCGTGTATCACATCCTCTTATCGTCAACCATGCTCCAGAGCCTAACATTGTCATCCCGAGACCCGTCTACCAGGATATTCTTGTTGACCAGGACTGGGCCAGACATCCTCCCGATCCATTGCAGGTCATTACCAGCATGCGAGACAGAGTGGAGCATGTGATGCAGATTTCATAGGTGCTTTCAAATCCACTATTCTTCGGCATTTTGGAGGGCCTCCGTGCCGATTATAGCGTGTTTGACCATCTGCAGGTTCCACGGAGGAGGTCTAGGAGTCATAGTCCACAGGAGCAATAGTAGTATCTTATTTTATGACTTGTTTTTATGACTTTTTGGATATTTGTAGTATTTTCCTGACATTTTGGTTGTACTATATTTACATTTGCGCGGTTGCGCTTATTTATGACATTTACGTTATTTTTCGTTAAT
>Ga0228710_1002506_pt1 | contig 28969 bp, 10 predicted proteins | sample MedpolnodulmetaG_FD_177995 | JGI IMG/M metagenome (GOLD analysis project Ga0228710, IMG submission 177995) | Root nodule microbial communities from Medicago polymorpha collected in Santa Monica, California, United States - pink nodules | ecosystem: Host-associated > Plants > Roots > Nodule...
TAATTTAAAGAATCATTCCAATAAATACAGAATTGGACAAAAACTAGAAGGGCATAGACATAGATTCTGACCTGGAAATTCATTCTCCAATTCAGACGTCCAACTTGTATAACCTCCACTGTTGTATTGGAGACCCCTAGCTGATGAATCTGTCGGCTGAAATTTGCTTACTGCTTTTCTTAGATTATAACCATTGGAGCCACTAGCCGTATCCCCACCAGAAGCAAGAGTTGCATCAGAGAAAGATTCAGGAGCAGCAAACTCTATTGGAGACATGCCCAATGACTTTTTTGAGCGCTTGCCTGGTGGCCTTCCCCTCTGCACAATTTTGGGTTGTGGTGGTTCACTGTCATTATCATCATCCTCGTCGTCGTCATCATCACTATCTTGTCTCAGATTCTCAAAATCCTTCCTTGCTATCTCTTGCATTGCTCGGGCCTAAGAAAAAAGTCAAGTCCCTAACTTAGACACCACATTTAAAGAAGGAATGATAGTAAAACATATTGACTGCAGACTTCACCCAACCTGACGATGGTAAATAGTATCTGGTGAATTGTATAGCATTGCATTAGAGCATACCAAGAACACGTCATTCTGCAAAAATGAAGCAGCGGTGTGTTACAAATTCGTACAAGAGTATTAGACTAGTAAGTACTCACAAATTAAACATTAACACGAAAAAATCTAAATCCACTAATCAGTGGCCTTGAGTTACCACAAATGTAAGTGGGATTAATTAGTGCAAATACGCTAAAATGACCAGATATTTGACCTTTACCGAAAGTTGATGTAAAAAGCAATGTAATTAAAAAACTGCTATAGCACTATTGCATAGCGGAATTTGAACAAACTGATAATGTTCCACAATACGCTATTTAGTGCAAAACATTGTCAAATACCAATTTTGCAAACCTTCTATATACAAACTTAATGTACAGTACACACAATTCAGAAACATTGTGTATAGTTACATTCTGATTTCCATGTAGCCTATCAAATGAGTCGAATTATCAAATAAATGAATAATGGGGGAGAAGTAATTGTGTACGCTTGGATGATGGAATATGGCAATTGTTCATAAATGCCAAACGCTGAAAAGATACATTTTATGCAACATTATCTTAAAAAGATACTTCTTCTGTTTCAATTATTTTTCTCATTAATGAGAATATAAATAGATAAAAAGCGTGCAACCTAGAAAAGTAAAATGAAAGTCAGTTGAACAAATGAATAGTAACAAGGTTATCAAGCAAAGACAGAGTCGAGTAAACAGATCAAAATTGCAACACCAACCTCAAACTGTTCAAGGCTGATATATAATCCCCCATCCAATTTCTTCCTTATAGTTCCATAATCCATCGGGTTTTTAACGATATCATGATAATCAGGAAGCTGCAGCAAGAAAATATCAGTGTCATAATTCAAGTGATAGGAAATTAGGAATTAGGAGTACTCAAATACCATATATACAGTAGTATCATAAAAAAATTCACCTCTTCTGGATCCACAGGCTCAGAGAATACCTCATGTGTGTCCTTTCTACAAAATGGTTATCATGAACAGTAAAGAACAGAACTGATAAATTTCCAAACATAAAAGAAAACAAAAAACAAAAGAAGATAGAAAGAAACAAATAAAAGACACACTTTTGAAGTCTGTCAAGGATAAACAGCAAGAGCTTTTTGTCTGGCAAAGGTGTAGTGGGACCAGACATAACCTGCGAACCTGTCAACACACAATAAAAAAATCGCCATTAATATTCCCCCACTTACTTGTACACACCCCCATATGTAAGAAGAACCCATTTGAGAAAAATGATTTCATAATTCATAATTCTTGTACAACAACAACAATACATACAATACAGCTTCATTATTCATAGTCATACATACCATGTTTACTGTCAGTCGCTTTCGGAACCTTTCCATCCTGCAAAAATCATTCCATCATCAAATCAAATGCCCAAAAAAGACATATGCGTCTGATTTTATATCACAAAATATCTACTTTTTACTCAATATAATCAATAATCAACTAAACCCACAAAGAAATTTATGATAATATAAAAAAAGCAGAATTTTGTCGAAAAAATAAAAAAGAAGATAATTTAGGGATAAGACAAATTGAAGCTTTTATGTATGTCCTTGCACTGAATGAATAGAATAGACTCAAGCTTGAGATCTAGTGTACAGCCAATAAGGAATGCAAAAATTAAAGATAACAACATGACCCACACAAAATTTTCCCCCAAATTATTTAATTTAAATAAATAAATAAATATATCAAAACCTAAACGGTCAAACATATATCCAGTTTCCAAATTCAACGAGTATTCATTCATTCAATTCATGAAATTAAAAATTAAATAAAACATATTACGCGCGAAATCCAAGAAATTTATTAAAAAATAAATAAAAAAAGGAATCGTATTTTGAAATTCTAACAGTATTCCGCGAAATTGAGAGAGGGAAATTGAAATTGAAAAGGTTTAAGGATAGAATTGATAATTGGATTAGGATTGGTGAATAGAGAGAGAGAGATAGCAATGGAGAAACGGAAACTCACGTTTTGATCTGATCCGGGGTGATTAGGGTGAAATTGGGGAGTTTGAGAATTGGAGAATAATGTGGTTGGGTTTTGGAGCTGAGAATTCAAACCAATTAAGAGTTTTTGTTTCTTCTGTTTGCGTTCATCTTCATCGTCGTTGTTGATGTTGGAATATGGATCGTTGATTAAATTGGGGTTTTGTTTTTGTTGTTTTTTGAGAGATCGTTTTTGAAGATCCAACAGAGATGGACGACCCTTCTTCTTCCTCTTTGTCGTCGTCGTCGTCGTCATGGTTGTTTCAGATACCTCGCCCATTGTTTCCTCCTCCTTTCTCGCTCCCTACCCCAAACAAACACTTCTCTCTCTCCCTTTTCTTTTTTCTTTTTTATTTATTCAAAAATCAATATATGAATTCTATGTGTGCCACTCACGTGACTATATTTTATTTTATTTTACCTTTTTAAATAGATATTCCTCGAGTATATATAAAGTAGTTTAATCGCTAAAAATTCATCCCTCAATTATGCTATGTGTTAAAACGGTAGATTACTGATATTGGTAAATGGTAGAGGCCTTAGATTGAGGGATCCCTTTTCCCTTGTCTCTTACTTCATCTGTCCCAAATTAACTGAGTCATTTGCTCATTTCACGCATATTAAAAAAATGTATACATAAAGGAAAGAGAAAAGTGGTTTTAAGTGTTCTTGTTAGTATTGGTGCAAAGTGAAATATATTGAATTGGGAATGATGAACGTAACATTAATTAAAGTTATAAGGGTTAATTAAGTTTTTAGTCCCTATAAATATTCACAGTTTTATTTTTAGTCCCTATAAAATAAAATCACACTTTTTAGTCCTTGTGACATTTTCCTTAAGCATTTTAGGAACCAAAACTGTTGATGGAAATTTTTGACAGGGACTAAAAATGCTGATGGAAAATTTTATAGGGAACTAAAAATGCTGATGGAAAATTTTATAGGGACTAAAAAGTGTGATTTTATTTTGTAGGGACTAAAAACAAAACTGTGAATATTTATAGGGACTAAAAACTTAATTAACCCAAATTATAAAGGGGAAAAAATAATTAATATTGTATTAAAAATTGAAATTGCTCAGTTATTTTGAAACTTTTTTTTTTAAATGACTCAGTTATTATGGGACGGAGGGAGTATATCATATGACATCCTTGATTAAAGAAGTTGAAAAGTGTCGTGACTTGAGAGACACTGCTTATTTGAACTGAATCACAAGTTGTATTTTATCTCTTATTCGTGGATGATTGCTTCGTCCTTTTCAAAGCTCTTGAACAAGACGTCGAGGCAATGAAAAATATCATGTCTGTGTATGAGGAAGCCTCATGCCAAGTAATAAACCTTTAGAAATTCGATTTTTTTTTGTAGTAAAAATACCCCTGAAGAGTTATGTGTGTGCAACTGATATACTTAGAGTAAAACACGTGCTTGGAACGTAAAAATATCTAGATATCCCTTCAATGATAGGTTATAGGTAGAAGTAAGTAGGCTACTTGTGAAGCAGTCAACGACTATCGCAAGCGGTTAAAGAAGTGTTTGTTAAATCGGTCCTGCATTATGGGCTTGTTTGGATTAGCTTATTTTAGAGTTTATATAAAACAGTTTATGCAAATAAATAAGTTTTTAAGGTAGTTTATGAAAAAACGGTTTACGAAGATACAATTTTCGTTAGTGAGAGTTTATAGATTAAAATAAAAACTTATTTATTTACATAAACTATTTTTCATAAGCTCAAACTAAACGGCGTCTATATACCCTCATATTTAGTAACAAAACAAAAATATATCATCTTATTTTATGAGCTTTTTGCCCAGTACACTCATTAATAACTTGAAAAGATGATAAATTCTTTCTAGTGGGGTCACAAAACATCAAATTATAAATTATTCCACTTTTTTTAAAACAAACTAACACAATTTAGTGTTTTTTAATTTTGTTTTTTTTTTACACAAAGAAATCATCACAGTGTATTAGCAACAATATTAATAGTCTGGTTACATATAACTTAGATGGTTTGATTTTGACTAAACTTTTTTTTTTGAAGAAGCTAAAATTAATTATATTACCACATCAAAAGAACCCCCTTCACGGTGCCATTATCTGAGGAGAATTGATTAAAATGATCAATCACTCCAAGAGGAAGGGCCGTCGAGAAACCCAACCACCGCAATAAGTATTGCCACACCGAGCCAAACGTAGGACAATGCAGAAACAGATGAATTTGTAAGAAGATAAGGTACTCTTATGATAGCAACAAAATCATATTTATCACTTCTTGTATAGCTAAAGCTATCTGCTAATCTTTTAGGCTTTGTTTGGGAGTTTGGAGGGTAGAGAAATATTTCAGAGGGTTGGAAATATAGGGTAAAATGACAAAATCTTTCAATCTTTTTGAAAGAGTGGTTTTTTAGAGAAATAAATTAATATTTAATTAATATATTTTTAACTTTAAGAATATTATAACTACGTAGATAAAATTTAAAGAACTCACGTAAAAAATCCCACAAAACACTCCTCCAATACAATTTTTTAGTTTCCCAAATTAGAATGGCTTTGTATTATAAAGAAAAATGAATCCCCAAAAACTCTTCCCTCTATGTGTCATCTATTTTTTCCATTTGTTCCTTCCTTTGTTTCAAACTCCTCCTCTCTCTTCCAAACAAAACCTAAGACTTTGCCTGGGAGTTTGGTGGGGAGAGGAGGGAAGCGTTTTGGGGTGAGAGAAATATAGGAGAAAATTGTGAAATTTTTCACACTTTTTAAAAGGGTCTTGTTAACAAGTGCCCTCAAGGCACTCTTTAAGGATTCTAAAACAAGAAATTATCTTATAAAACAGTCAAATATTTCGATTTCCGATGCATTGATTACACGTATTTCTATAAAAAAAAAAAGTTACTATTTAAAGGTTTTAAATAGTGTCTCGGAGGCACTCGTTAACATTTTCCTTTTTAAAATAGTATTGTTTTAGAGAGTGATAAATTAAAATTTGTGATTATTATATTTTTTATTTTAAGAATATTATAACTTCATATATTAAATTTGAATAATTCATATAAACTATCTCAAACCCCCCAAAATCTCATTCAATACAATTTTTTAGTTCTCCAAATAACAAGGGTTTTATATTTTTGAAGAAAAAGAAACCACCAAAGCCCCTCCACTCAATATCCTGTCTTTCTTCAATTTACTCCTCTTTTTTTTCTTCTTTCAAACTCTCACCTCATTCCCTTCAAAACTCACAAACAAAGTCTAAAAGTCTAACTCGAATATCGCGCTGCCGATAGGCAACTCCTGAACTCATTGTAAAGCATATAGAAGATTTTGACTTTCACCCTCATCTACAATTATTATTACTAGTATGGTTACCCGTGTCAAGCACGGGCTAGAATTTCTTCATATTTGAGGGAGATAATATTGTGATGTATCAAGTGTAGGTTATAGTCTAACATTGAGTAGAAGATTGAATGTTGAACAACATATAAGTGAAAAAATTCATACGCTTAGTGCCTTAAAATATTGGGTGAAAATGTGGTATCGTTATCATTTGTGTGGTTCATCTCTATCCAATTCAACTTTGTGGGGAAAGCGCCGGAGTGGTTCAGGGTGGTAGATCACAGATACAAAGAGTCTCATACTTGAGGAAGAGATGTTAATATGTCAAGTGTGAGTTAAAGTTTTGCATGAACGCAAGAGTGAATTTTAAAGAACATTTAAATGATATACCCATATACCTAATTCCTTAAGGTACAGGGTGAACATGTAATGTCAATCTCATTTGTATGGATTTGGTCAGTCTAATGAGATAATTAAACTCAATGTAGGATCCCCCGAAAGCCACAACATTACGATGAACTATTTTTTTTAGTTTTTGGATGTCATTTGTTTAAGTGTTTTCTTAAAATTTATTTTTGGCTCTTTCATATAAAAAATTTCCTTCATCCTCTATTATCTCAAATTCTTTCATTTTTGGTCTTTAGTGTCATGTGACAATTAACAATTGCAGAAGTATTATGTTGAGTTGATGAAATACATGGTTATTACATATTTAAAATTATGTGATGTTTTTTAATTGAGTCTAGATCTTTGGTAAAATAATTAATCGAAAATATTCAACTTCTTCAACAAACTCATAAAATTATCGACAATTTACATCGTTTTTTATACACTCACGAACAAAATGTACAATATTTACTTTTTTTCTTGTTTCCTCCTATGTTCAAATTGCTTTTCCATATTCGTTTTTTTTCCTTCTAAATTTTTGTCTCCGTGCTCAAAAAAGAAAGGAACACAAGTCTCCCTCCATGAAACCACCACCAACCAACCTCTTTTAACACAGGCTTACATTTGATCCTTTTTTACTATGTCACATAATTACGGAAGCGGCGAGTCACACACTTGAATAAGAGATGTTAATGTGTCAAACGTGAGTTAAAGTTCTATATTGGATGAAATAGTAGATTTCGAAAAACGTATCAGTAAAAAGACTCATATACCTGATGCTATAAGATTTTTTGTAAGGATGTCGTATCAATCTCACTCGTGTGGTTTCTAGTCTACTGTGGGAATCATACCCAGTGTAGGATTCCCCGGTAGTCCCAAAATTATGATGAACTATTTTGTTAGTTTTTGGATCGCCGGTAGTCCCTTAACAACTCAGTATATTCCGTATACTCTCACAGACAAAACACACACTCCTTATTTTTGTTCCCTTATCCTTTCTCTTATGTTAAAATTCATTTTCATGATATATTTTTATTCAACCTCTATTATGTTAAATTCCTTTAATTTTGGTATTTGGTGGGATGTAACAATGAAAAATTGTAGATGTATTATGTTGAGTTTACAAAATACATGCTTATTAAACATTTTAAAATGATATTGAATTTTTTTAATTAAGTCTAATTTGTTGGTAAAATAATTACTCAAGATTCCTTGACTTCTTCAACAAATCTATAAAATTAACGATAACTCGTATTATTCACTATTCTTTTATGAACAAAACACACTACATATTTTTTTCTTTTATCATTTCTCTCAAATCCAATGTTCCTTTTCGTATTCATTTTGTTTCTTATAATTTTCTTTATCTCTTCTCGCGAAAGAAAGGAACATAAGCATACATCCATGATCATCATTAACTCATATTTTTGAACATGTTATGTCTCTATTTTACATTCCATAACTGTGTCACATAATTAAGAACACATGTAATCGTAGAGTTAACATTATGCATATTGGATGAAAGAGTAGATTTTGATCAAGATAAAAATAAGACGACTCATCTGCCTAGTGCCTTAAGGTTTTATGTGGAGATGTAGTGTCAATCTAACTTGTTTGGTTGCTACTGGCATAACATGATCATCCAACCTAATGTAGGCTCTACTGGAAGACCTAACGTTATGATAAACTGATTTGTTTGTTTTTGAAAGTCGTTTGTTTGATTTTTTTTTTATCTTAAATTCTAGTTATTAGATGCAATTCGCTTTAATGCTATATTTTTTAGTCAACCTTAATTTTTTTCAAATTCATTTACTTTTGGCATTTGATGGGATTTTACATTAGACAAATGCAGATGCATTATGCTAAGTTGATAAAATTCAAGCATATTAAATAAATTAAAATGATGTGACACTATTTTAGTTTAGTATAATTTTTCTTCTGGAAAATATTAAATTTAAGTTTTTTCATGTTGTTCTCTTTCATGCCATTAATTCATTCAACTTGTATTATTTCAAATTCTTTTATTTTTTATCTTTGGTAGGATTTAACCTTGGAAAAGCACTTTTATGTTATGCTAAGTTGACAACATACATGTTTATTATATGTTTTTAATTGATGTGGTGTGTTTTTAATTAAGTCTAATATGTTTTAGTAAATTAATTATCGAGAAATTCTCAACTCTTTCAACAAACTCATAAAATTACCACAACTTTTGGAAAATGTGTTTGATTGTGTCATTCCAATAATCAAGAACAATTAAACCAATAAAAAAAATTAGTAAAAAACCAAGATGAGAAATGGTTCATGTATAATGAATATGCTATTTATCATGATTAATTTGAATTCAAAATGCATTTTCTAGTTCACTGTGATTTTCCGACTCTAAGGGTTTAATCTAGTGGTAAAAAGACAAATTTTGAATTTAGAGGTTTCAAAGTCTCTTCTCATGACAGAAAACACATTACATATCTTTTTCTCTTATCATTTCTCTCATATTCAATGTCCTTTTTCGTATTCATTTTGCTTATAATTTCATTTATCCCTTCTCATGAACGAAAGGAACATAAACCTACACCCATAAAATCACCACCAACCCATATTTTTTAACATGTTTGTGTCTCTATTTTACTTTTTATGACTACTTGACATAATTATGAACGCATTAAATCACAAACTTGATTAAAATACGTTAATGTATGAAGTGTGAGTTAACGTTCTACATATTGGAAGAAAGAGTAGAATTTGATCAACATATAAATGAGATGACCCATATATCTAGGGATTTAAGGTTCTGCGTGAAGATGTAGTGTCAAACTAACTTGTGTGATTTGATATCAAAAGTAAGTATTTATATATCGTCTCTTCAGGGACTAGTGCGATATCATGGATCATTCGACATCGATTACCATTTTAAGTTGAAAGAGTAATTTGTTTGTTTGTTTAAAAACCTAAATATATACGTTATAAGATTAAAACTTGAGATTGATAAGGCGTAAAACTTGTTGGGATTAGAGTTCCTTAATCAAGTGTCACACGTAACCTAAAGATCATGCATGGATTCTAGCTTTCCTTTGATATTACCACGTATCCCTCGTCAATATCATTCGTGTCCAAATAATATGGTGACTTCAATTGTATCGTTTAATCGTCGATGTCTCGCACTATTAAACGATCCAAGAGTCGTTCCTATCATTCAATCGATGATTTCTCAATCTCTTGAATGATAGAAAAGCATTAAGTTCGGATACAAAAGTGGTTATCTAAACATCAATTCCATGTCTAGAATTTATGTTTGATAGATGATTAATCTAAACCTAGATTCAAAAGTATTTTTCAATCACAATTAAATCAAACATGAACAATAAAATGCAAGAATAATCTCAATATCAAATCAAATGCTAGAACCATACATTTATAGATCAATTGATTACATGATTAGCTTAGATCAAGTACCTCTAATCCCAACAATGGAGATTTAGCTTCTCATTGTCATGGAAGCCTTGCAAGAATGAATTGAAAGGAAAAGATTCAATACAACTTTGTGATTTCTCACCAAATGTGGAAGAATCAAACTTCTATCACTCTCACTCTATGAAGACCAAGCCCTATCTCTCTCTCTAAGTATCTGTCTATATTTTTCCGTCAAATCAAAACTTCCTCCAAGAAATGATCAAGGGCTCTATTTATAAGCTTTCCCATCTGCATCAACTCGCCTCGCGAGTTCTTCTGCTCGCCATGGCGAGTTGAGGTTTCTTCCCCATTGGGTTTGTACCACGTCATCCTGGGGAGTTTTAACCGCCCTTGCTCGCCTCCCAAGTAACTTCACTCGCCATGGCAAGTAAAACCATGCTTCTGCCTATTTTTTCCTTTGTTAACTCGCCATGGCGAGTAGGGTGCGATCTGGTGGCGAGCAAATGTGCCTCTCTGCCTATTTTTTCCTTTGCTAACTCGCCATGGCGAGTTGAGGGCGAGCAAACCTGTTGTTCTGCCTATTTTTGACCTTGTTGCACTTTGTTGCTTGTTTTCCATCTTTGCTCAGTGCCTTGGGTAACTTTCCTGCAAAATTAGGTAAAGTAAGATAGATAAAGCATAAAAGGATTAAAGTCAATTATCTCTCGGCTTTTTCCTTAATACTTGCAAAACAAGTTACAAAAGTGTCATAAATCTTCATTAGAATTACTACTTTCTGGCACTTATCATGATTGCTATTGGCTTAACATGATTATCTAATCCAATGTAGGCTCCGCTGGAAGTCCTGACGTTATGATAAACTCTCAGAATTTAGTAGTTAATTGTGATTTTCCAACTCTTAGGGTTTAGTCTAGTAGTAAAAAGACAAAGTTTGGATTTAGAGGTTTTGGATTTTGAGCAGTGTTAGTATCATTGGAGATAGATGAAATGAAATTCCACACCTTTCACAAAATCAACATTCGTCAACATATTTTTTTTTATTAAAAATAAATTCATTGTGATTTTTGTTTTTTATAACTTCGTTAAATATTATACCTCAAAAATCGTTATGGTGCAATGATCATTAAAGAGTTATCCCATGTACATTTTTCTTTATAAAATTTGACATAAATGCATTAAGAAAATTGTTATTGAAAGACATTTACATGCATTATGCTATTAGTAAAATTGAAATTTAAAAAATCATCGGTTGTTGCTCAAATTTAATTTTGGGGAACATTTGATTCTTGTTCAAAACTTTGTTATTATTATTTTTATAATTATATAATTTTTCCGTTTTATTGAATAATCTTTCCTAAAAAAATGTTTTCGAATAATCTTTTTTTATCTTAGAATATGATAAAATTTAGGCTTTCATTTTGAATTAAAAAGTTGAGGCTTTACAATTTTTATTTTATTTTTTAAATTTACAATTTAAAAAAAATGACAAAATGTTTAGATGAGTTAGGCTTCGGAAGCTCATCAGGGCAGAACAAATCTCATGGCTTAAAGTTGTAAATCATTCACTAAAGAAGTCATCGCGTAGGCACCATAAGTTAAATCAATTACCTTGCAATTAAGTCAATTCTTTACCAATTGAGTCCAACTCCATTGGTAATGCTACTATTAGTAATTTAGTATTAACTTGTAAAAAAAAAAAATGTTACCATATTTTAAAAAAAAACATAATAGCAAATATTAATACTTATAATATCATTCAATTCTCCTTTTATATGTTGTTGTTATTACTATTTCTATAATTATATGATTTTTCCATATTGTTAATTTTTTTTCCTTGACTTAAATGTCACTTTGGCTGTGTAACTAATTTTAAAGTTCAATTTACTCCCAAAACTATAAAATTGGTCAATTTGATCCATAGACTTATTTTAAAATCTCAATTTGGTCCCTTAATTTTAATATAAGTCAAATTGATCTCTTAACTTTCTAAGTTAGTGCAACTTGATCCTTTATCGTATAACAAAATCGAACTTTGTTAGCAGCATGAACAAAAAACAAACACCATTAAATAGAATCAAATTTGTATGTAGTACGAACCTATGCAGTATCATTTTTTTAAAAAGTGAATAGGTGTAAAAATATGATGACATATTCAATCTCATTATTCTTAGAAAAGTAATAAATGTCGTTTAGTGGAAATTATATTGTTATATATTGTATGATTATTTTTAGGAAAAATGATAATGAACATTTATTCCCTAAAATAATAATAATGAGTATCTACGTGTCTTTATATTTTTTTTGTTAACCCTATGGTTCCTAAGAGCATCCACAATTGTGGGTGCTTCACCTATTTAACATCGGAATTAATAAGCACCCTCATTGTGGAGAGAAAATGTTTGATGCTTATAGAGAAGGGTGACTATATAAACACCATCCCTCTCTTTAATTCTCGTGGGCCATATGTAATAACTTGTACACAAACCAATACTTTTTTGAAATGGGTCATGCTAACCGGTGCCCCCGGGGCACTGGTTAAGCATACAAAAAAAGGAATTTATTACCATAAAAGGAAACTTTGTTGACTTATTTATGGATTAATTACACAGTTTTCAATGCAATAATTACTATATAATTTCCCTTTTTAGTATCCTTAACCAGTGCCCGGGGGCACCGGTTAGCATTTCCCTTTTGAAATACAATGACATTGAGTTATTAATAGGATCTATTTATTAACTTTTCTCTTAGGTGCTGGGTTGGAGAGATTGAGTGCTTATTAAGTAATACCATTAAAAATTAAAAAAATAGATGATCTGTACATGCATGGCTCACTTAAGCACTCAAAATGGAGTGCTCTGTTGCAGATGGTCTAAGAGAAGAGTTCAACCGTGAAGTAACTAAAATTCGGGCTCTCCTAAAAAAAATATTTGATGGAGTTCATAAACAACTTGAGCCAAAATATCTGATTTTTATATTTATTTTTTAAATTACTATGATTACAATTTCAAAATCAATCAATTTTAATTTTTCAAGTTTGTAGAAGTGCTTTGAAAGAATAGTTTTTCCGTAGAAGTAAGGATGGAACGAATGAATATTGTGGGAAGAATTAAATATGGAATCGGTTTAAAGCATTTGTGATTATAAGTTTTAATAATAGAATGAACTCCTTAAAAAAAAGAATGAATAGAAAGATATGGTGTTGTAATATTTTTTCTCTAAAAAAATATAATAATTTAATAATCTTTAATTAGAATATTGTTTTTAATAATAGTATGAATTCATTTAAATATTTCATAAGGATAAAGGAATTAAAACTAAAAAAATAAAAAAACACTATATACTAACGCAAGGTCTTGTTTTTATTTTTTATTTATACGCACATCAATTAATTAACTTTGTCCACTCAAATATAATTTTTTTTTAATTATAAAATTTGTTGTTGTCTATTTTAAATAAATCAAAGGAGCCACAAAAACAATTTTTTTTGGTATATACAAAAGAAAATAGAAACATGAATAGAGATTCGATCAAAAACAAAGAATATAGAAACAAACACCAAAAGAAAAATTTAAGAGAGAATATGCATAGAAAAAAACAACATAAGAAATCACAGTAAAAAATAACATAAGAATAATAAATCTTAAACAAACAATCAAAATTAAGAAATAAACAAATAAAAGAAAAGGGAATGCGATTGAAAACAATGATTTTTTTATGGGAGGAAGATGCAGATGAAAACAATGAAAAACAAATTGTCTCTCTCTATATATATAGGAAAAAATCATGTCATAATCAATTTTGATTGGCTCATTAGAAATAAATGAGTCATGATCCATTTTAATTGGCTAATAAAAAATAAATGATTCAATATCCATTTTGATTGGTTGATAGAAAAGCATTAAATGAAATGAAGAGCAAGAAGATGCCATGTGTACTATCGCTTATAGATATAGGCTTTTGTATTATATAAAGATTGGTGAAACCCATTTTGTTCTAGCTAACCTAACGTTGCAGGGATCATCGCATTCTTAAACCAAACTCTATTTCTAGCTACTGAAAATGAAAATAAGGCATGAACATTATAGTTTATAATTTGCATATGTTTTTTTTCTTTCCAACTTGTGCTTACTCGTTGTTGATTGTCCACATTAGGTCCTTTACGGTTATCTTGTGCATTTTGCCAACTAGACAATAAATGTACACCTCTATCATAGACAAGTTTGCGCAAAGCAGGATCACTTCTTCAAATAATATCACTTGTTTGCTTCTGTATGGTCTAAAGCATACAAGCAAAGGTTACTCGTTGTTTTTATTCAAAACTGCAAAATGTTAAAGATATTGGATTTAAAACTTGAGATATTTGTGTCCAATCGAAAAATACGTGCATGCTATAAACAGTATCGTTCAAGTGAGTAGGCAATTCTTCCAAAATTAACAATGATGAATTCCTTACTTTTGGAGGAGCGTGTATTTTCCATAACAATCAACAATTCTCTTTTACTCGGTCATTGCTACTCAATGTTTAATCTTGAAGCGCAACCCGATACACACTTTTAACTGAAAACAAACTACTAGTATTTTTACCGTACATCCAAATCCTTTTATCACGTGGGACCGATTCTAAAACATGTGATTAGAATTCAAGAGGCTTTGTAATAAACCAAAAAACCAAACTCTATAATTATGATTACCGTAATTTTTTCTAAATTTGTGTATAACATTCGGGCCACTTAGTGATACCCTTGGCCAATTTTAGGTGATGTACCATCCCCTGGCCAATTTTTCTCCCACGGTGGATACTATTACTAGAACCAATACTCCACTTATAACCACTTTGCATGATAGTCTTTGAATTCCATATACTTATCCACGCATACTAGCTTGGATTATGATCAAGGTTTGGATCAAGAAAGTCACTTTGCGGAAAGTAGCCTTGAACAATTTAGCGATTAAATTATATGGATTAGTCGTCAATTTTTAAGTTTGTTTTCCAAGGCAAGGTTGAACACACAAAGATTCTTGAAGTGTAAGCAGCCATATCTAATGAACACTTGATCTTTCTCAAGACATTTCATTGATACATTTGGATCATTGTCTCTTGTGACCTCACCAAAAATAATTTAACATTGTTTAATATCATCAATAATAGAGTTGGGTAAAAGGGAAATACTCATAATATACGAAGGTGTGGCCTCGAGCACAAATTTGAGTTGCATATTCTCCATCCCTGCGACAAACACTTGCTACTCCAGGAATTTATCTTCTTTTATACTCCATCTTTGACGAATTCAAAACATTGTGCGTTTATGCCAATCATAAAAGGTAAGGCAATATACATCCCAATACTTGTCACTTGTTGGATTTATAGTGTATTAGAAATATAGTTCCTAAAAGTTGTAATGACATTATGCTCCATAAAACCTTTTAGTATAAGTAGTGCCACCTCTTATTACTTATTCTTTGGCTAATCGGATGAGGTCTTCAGATGGTCCGAACAATTCATTTTTCCTCTCATAAAAGTTAAGATTGACGTGAGCCATACGTCTATACCATAACCAAGAGCCTTCATTTTTGCTTTCAAGGCACTCTTATCCCCCCATTAACGCTACATAATCTAGATACAACATATAGAAATCATCTACCTTTGTCCTCTTAAACACATTTTGCTTATTTGTATCATGTTCAATTACACAACCAAGGGAATTGAAAGAAGTTTTGTAGCCTCTGCTGTATAGGTTACTAATAATCAATAAGTTGTGTTTAAGACCCTCAACGAGTGATGCATCTTCAATAATTGCTGTGGAGGAATTTCCCAAAACACCAATACCCATATTCGTACCCCTATTGTTATCATCACAAGTGACATTAGACTTGTCACCTGCCGTATGCCTTAAGCAACCACAGTTAAGGCACTGTTTTATTTCCAGGATTCCAAGGCATTCCTACGAAACATCAACAATTTGAGGTCACATGTCCCCAATTTTTGTTGGATCCTAACCGGTTAGAGGCAATGGTGTCTCGTTGGGTTCCAAACCATTTTACCTTGATGCATCAATTACTTCATTAAAAAACAATGTGAAGTAAGAATTTTGTCAACAACTTTTTTTTATGAAAAAATACTTCCTATAATTCTGATTTTGTACAATCGTATTACACCTTCTTACGAACAATCCCCCCCCCCCCGTTCCTTTGGAGGCCGTGGATTACAAGAAGTGTTATAATTTTCTTATCTTTATCCTTTTATCTTTTTTTCTTCTTTCTATTTGTCTTCTTGCTTCAGCAAATTGACAAGATCTTTCTTGTGTTCTTTTAACTTGCCAAATAGTATGCCCAAGTCCAAAGTATTGAATATTTTCTACTTCTTGATGGCGGTCACCTTGGGTCGTCATCCCCTACACAAATATCTCAAAATATTATTCACAATTTTAATATAAGATAAGGTTTTACCAAGTCCAACTACCTTATACGCGATATGAATAGATATCCATTGCATATCCGCAACGGTTTCACCGTGCTTTGTATAAGATTGCTCATATTCTTCTGCAAGTGTATTTATCTTTCAACGTTTTTCATAAGAGTTTGCAAAGAAAAGGTGAATGGCTAGAGTTATGCTTATTTAGACACAAAAACGTGTACTTAATTATTACCGAAGGTCAACGCAAAACACAAGATACCAAATTTATGAAAAACCAATCGACCAAATCAAATCTAAGTGACCTAGATGATCCCTTAAATATATTTTATACAATAGTGAAATATTAGGGTCCGCTTGATGGTCATGATATGATATGATATGAAACCGGATAAAGACAGAGTATGATATAGACAGGATAAATACTTATCATATCATGTGACACACATGATAATAAACATGATAACATATATATTATAATTAAATGACAAAAATACCATTATAATCGATTCCCCTTAAATACAATTAAACCAATATTAATTATATAAAATTATAATTTCCTTTATTAATTATCTTCTTCCTTTGTCAGTTATAGTTCTTTGTCCCTTACAAGAGTAAATGGGAAAGCAACATTGCACACCTCATGCTACAACCAACAGTTAAATAAAACCTCCACCTGCATATGTTATACAATTGATAAAAAACAAACTCAATTTTCTTCTTAATCGAACACCAACGGACATCTTAAAACAAATTGTTTCAAAAAAAATCTTGCGTTGACAAAAGAACAATTATTTTCAATTTGACTTCATTGCAATATAGACAACCAAAAAAGAGGTAAAATTGAGAATTAAGCATGCCGAGGGAAAAGGGATTGTACCAATGAATTGGGATTAGATCTGTAACACATAAAAAAAATGGTGTTGAAGAGTTATGGAGGAAGAGGCAGAACAACAAAGAGAAGAGACGATGGAGAGAGGTGAGTGGGGAGTGAGGGCAAAATAAAGATTTTAGTTGTTACCTTTGATAGGATAATTCTAACCCAGCCTAAATTTAGGATACAAATTACAGAGAAGTGATAGGATAAGATAAATAATGGAATAAACTATCATATCTTGTCAGTTCATCAAACAAAAGATTGCAACAGGATATGACATGCTTATCATATCCCGACTCTCTGTCCTAACCATCAAATACACCCTTAGGAAGTAAATGATAACAACATAAAATTGTTCAGTTGGATGGCTAAGATGATGTACTTTACGAACCCTTTTAATGCTATTGAGTATTTGATGAATTCAATACTCAATTGAGTTTATTTCAATTTAATTGAAAATTAGGTTTTTTTTTTTTTTTTTATTAAGAAAAATTTTTCAAACATAAACGAAGGAGTTAAAAAAATAGAGAATTTAACACTGATATCTATAGTGGCTCACCCACACACTAATCGCTACCGGATTTCACTTACTTCTAAAGATTTTTTATATCAATAGATTTTTGTTGCATTATTGATCACCAATTGTTTACACGAATATTACTCTTTGGGACTTGAGATATCAACCTTCAAATTAAATTTTTCAACAATTTTTGATTTAGCCCTTGAACCCTAACACCGATGATCCAAACCTCAAATTATCCGAGATAACCACACTTGATCAACCAATTAGATGAGCCGATCAATCAAGACCCACCTCACTAACAAATGTTTTAAAAAAAAAAGGGCATGAAGAAAGCACAAAGGAAACACAAAATAGAAGCGCTTAGGAATAACGCAGCCAACAGAAAGAAAAGGCACGGATCAATGACATGGCAATAAATTTAAATTCCCGCCTAAATCCCTACCATTGGATTGATTTTCATTTCATTCGCAATTGAATTTCAATTTCCCTTTACGGGCTTAATATCTACCCGCATTTGATCCTTACCCTAGTGTCTCTCATATACAACTAGCGCATTCCACAACTCTCTCTCTCCCTCTCTCATATCTCTCTCTCCCCCAAACCCTAGTTTCCAACCCCATTCCACCGTTCGGTACGTTTCTTCTCTCTATTTCGCTCAATTTTCTTCGATTTTCTATCAGTTTTCGCTGTAAAAACTAACGCGATTCTTGAACCGCAGCTTTCATCATGAAAGGAGCCAAGTCCAAGGGTGAATCCAAGAAAGCCGATGCTAAGTAAGTTCAATTACTTTTTTCGTAATTTTCTCTTAAATCGCTTTATTCGCTCTCGATTTAACAAAAAAACGAGTAAATTAGGGTTTCGTATTTTCCAGATCTGAGATCTGAAAATCGAAAAAACTAGCATAATTTCTCTTTCGGTAAACGATTTTTGTGTTATGATTATTGATATTGTTGATTTTGATGGTAGGCTTGCCGTGAATAAGAAGGGCGCCGCCACTACTAAGGGCGGAAGGAAACCAGCCAAGGGAAAGGAACCAAAGGACCCTAACAAGCCTAAGAGACCTCCAAGTGCTTTCTTCGTTTTCATGTAATTATATATTTCTTTGACATTCGATTCATTTGATTTTTGATGCGTTTTTTATGATAATTAATGTGTTGGTTTTTTTAATATAGCTTTTGCTTTTGACTGTCCAATTATTATAATTGAATACGTAGAATGATATTATTATAATATGAACACGAAAAGTTATGTATATGAAATATGTTTGACCTGTGAAAATAGTTATGACTTATGAGTTATGATGACTGCGTGACTTTGACATTTTTATTATACTTGTGTTTTGATGTTATTCTGAAATTTGTGTGGTTTTATAGGGAGGATTTTAGGAAGCAGTTCAAGAAGGATAACCCTGACAACAAAGCTGTGTCTGCTGTAAGTATCCGTTGTTGTTTTGTTGGCCTGTATATCGCATGTAATAAGCAACACTTTGCTCAGCTGTATATGAATTTTGTAGGTGGGCAAAGCTGCTGGAGCAAAATGGAAGTCATTGTCTGAAGCTGTATGTTCTGTTATATTTATTGGTTGTAATCTGTGTTTACAATAACCATTTTATGCTGTGATTGAACGTTTGGTCTCTGAATTTTATTAGGAGAAAGCACCATATGCAGCAAAAGCAGAGAAAAGGAAGGCAGAATATGAGAAAACCATGAAGGCATATAACAAAAAACAGGTGAGTGAAACTTCTGCTCTTGTAAGTAAATGCAAATTTGGTAACTAGGTTTTTGATGATTTATGTTTGATTGTTGTCAGGCTGAAGGTCCTGCTGCTGTTGAGGAAGAAGAATCTGGGAAATCAGAATCTGAAGTGCATGATGAGAATGAGGATGAAGATGAGGATGGCAGTGAAGAGGTCAGCACAAATACTTTTTATTTTGTTGAATTTCACCTTGTAGGAAAGTCTTTGCATTGCAGTTGTTAATTTGTTCCTTATGTTTCATGCAGGAGGAGGATGACGAGTAGAAACTTGGATGATGATAACATTTATGTAGGATGTGCTGATGATTTGATCATCTTGTGTAGATGATCATTTTGTTTCTTGATAAACATGTCTTACTTCTAGGAATATTTTGCTGCTCCCTTGGTAAATGTTTTGTCTTTTCAAAACGTGAATAGCTAAAAGATGAGGGAGCTAGCCTTTATCTGTACTTTTAAATCCAACTATTTTAGTTAAGAGGTGTTTATCTTTTGTAGAGCTTTTAGTTTCTCTTGTGGAATCTGATTATGTTTAACGTAATTTGCTGATGAGCTTTTCATTCCCATTCTGCTGCATCGTCATTTTGGATGGGGGGTTTAGGCGGAGTGCTCATTTTTCTTATTCACACAAACAGTACATGTTTTTTAAAATGATGAATTAACTGTAATTGAAGTATTGCATATAATTTATTAAGTTGTAATTTCATTTTTTAAAAAAGTATCAGCTGTATTTCAAAATAGACTATCCTTCCCTTAATAGACTATCCCTCCCCTCCTAACCCCTCACCCAAACGTACCCTTAGACTGTTTATTTTGGTTCATTTATACTTATTCTTTAGCAATGTATTTCAACTGTCCTTGTTTTTTCCAACCGTCTGAACCGTTTTTCTGAGGTGTTAATATTTTTGCTTGAGTACGTGGCTTTTGCTGTCTGTTTACAAGTAAAGTTGTACTTGGATGTCTAGATGATGTGCATCACCAGTGACTCTTCAGTTTGATAGTTTGAATTAAGTTCAAGCCGTCATATCGCTGGATGGATGTTTGATGAATTGGAATTGAAGCTATGCGAATTTTTTATTTTTTTTTAATTTTTTTATTGAATGAATCTGGTTGTCTTTTTTGTATGCTCAATATTATATTCGGTTAAATTTGCCCAAATTTACTTCCAATAGTTCTGTCCTTCGATTAATTACTGTTAAGGGTGTTAAAAATTCTGCTATTGCAGAAGAGTGAATACTGAATGCTAAACCTTAAACCTTCCTGGCTCATTGTCGTTTTTCCCTTGGGCTAATTATTGATTTTGATTCCATACGATATTTTGGAATAAACAGTTTCCTACTATTCTGGTTAAGTTTAATGTAATGAAACAATTATGCGTGGAGTTAAGTATTTTTTTTTTATATCATTCTATATATAATTTTAATTTCATATTATGTTCCACGAGGTCATTTTCTATTAGTCTGGTTAAGTAAAGTTTGATTCATTTAAGTAGAACAGGATACAAAACTGCAAAACTATATTCGACCTTAAAATTGTTTAAAATATGACTGAACTTATCGGTTCAACCGTTCAAGTAAAGTTTCACCCTCATCGTCTAACATGTTGGTTCGAACCCACACCCTTCCACTAGTACTAGGGTTGAAACCTGCGTTGAGAAAACATAAGTGATATCCTTGGTTTGAATTTGGAATTGGATCCTACCCCTTCTACCCCTTTGTTTGCACACATTTCTCTTGTTTATGTAAGTTTAATTTTTGTAGCTTTTGTACAAACGTGCGTTTTATTACTTCTTGAAAGTGGTCCCAAATGTACGCTACAAACATTTGACTCTTCTTTGAAATTGTAGGCCTAAGTCTTGGATCCGTTTCAAACAATTTCTAATCAACAACTTTAACACCCTCATTGGTTGAGTTGGGTATAACTTCATGTTGTGGTTCACTTGGATGTAGAGTATTCGATGATTCTTGATTAGCTGCTAGCTTTGTCTCTAGAAAGCATGAGAAAAAAATTTCTTCATCCTATAAAACACGCAATCATTGGTACAAGTAACAAGAATATCATTTTTTGGGACACTATTCACATTTTTAAAGATTGTTCAACTTTCTGCGGGTACATGCACATTAAAAATTGTGACTGATATTGTGCTAGTGAAAATTCTCACAAATTGGTCACTCAACAAAATCATCACACATAAATTTCATTTTAAAATTGATCACTTCTTTTTTAATACTAAGAGTTAGAGGACAAGCGTAAATGAAAGAATGACTAATACTAGATAGTCAAAATGAATTCACACACAATCTCCAAAACTAAAAAAACAATTTCCATCTAATAAGGTATTTTCCTATCCAAGCCAACATAGTATTTGTTAAAAACGAGGTTAATGACAAAGTACATCGAAAATTCATGTCCTAAAATACATGGACACAGTTGACAGTTCATTCGAAAATCATAACTGATTCAAGGAAGCAGAGAAGAGGCATATAAACTCATATTTGAGAAATAAAAAAAAAAAAAATCCCTTGTATCATGTGTTCATTTACTATAATCATATTTATGCAAAATAGAAGATAAAAAATAAAAAATAACAAACAATCTATGACCTTTTATAACTAAATGTGAATGTATCAGTTCAAACATGCTAAATCCCATTTTCATAACAAAAGCATCAATCCCATTTTCAAATTCCCAATTTTAAAACCCTAAAACAAGCGATTGGAGAATAAAGGAGAAATTGGAGAATCAATGGCTTACCTTAGAGTGAGTGAGAGATGAGAGTTGAGAAGGAGGAGAATGGAGAAGAGGCCCATGCAGGTGGAAGTGAAAGAGAGAGTTGCTGTTTTTTTTCTCTCTTTTGACAATAAGAGAGCTGATGTGTTTCATCTATTATAAAAAAAAGGGAAAAACATGAGGAGCTTTAGCCACACATAGTCCCTATGTGGGTTCGCCCCTGGTGGGTAACCGTGATGCTATTAAGATGGAAAAGATGCGTCAGTGTTATACTCGACATCATTGTTTCAATTATTTAGTCCCATCTTATTTACTAGTATCAAATTCATTCACTAAAATATGTTCCATTTTTTCCCCTTGATCGTTAGATCGGTCAACACCTCATCTAGTTTTCATCTGATTCTTGAGATTTAAAACTATTATATAATAGTCAATCACCTTCCCTTAATTCTCCATTTGTAACAACTCATTGTATTCACATTGTTTGCAATTGAACCTTCTTGAGTTTTGTTGTTATACAACATACACTAACAATGTAAACTTTTTTAACCCAGGCATTCAATTAGTTCACATTCTTATGTTAGTTTGTGAAACATCTCTATAAGAGCATCTACACGTGATTTTTGATTGAATTAATTCATCTCTATATATGAATTAAATCCTCCATTTACATAATTTTATCAAAGAACAAAAAAAAACTGACTTTTATTTATTCAGAAAAAATATTTTTTGGAACAATTCTTTAATTGTTGTTGAAAAAAAAAACATTTTATTTGATACATCAAAGTATTGGTGTTCTAAAACACTTATTTAATAGTTTATGCGATCTCTAGCTAGCATTTTGAAGAAATGGATAATCAGTATATCCAACAACAGGATCATTGGTGTAAAAAGTGCTCTTATCAGCCTTGTTCAATTGGGCATCCAACTCAAATCTTCTAGGAAGATCTGGATTTGCCAAAAAGAGCCTTCCATAAGCTACCAAATCCGCACCATTGTTGGCCAACACATTGTTTCCTTCAGTCCTATTGTATCCACCAGCAACAATAAATGTTCCATTGAAGACCTTTCTCATGGGCATTAAAGACTCATTGGTTTCACATTTTTCAAACATGGTGCACATCCCAGGTTCAATGACATGACAATAGAGAATGCCTAATTCACTTAATGACTTAGCCATGTAGATGGATAAAGCATGAGGGTTAGAGTCTCCACAACCACAATAATCAGCAAAAGGTGAAAGTCTAACACCAACTTTGTCAGCTCCAATCTCATCAACAACTGCTTTCACAACCTCTAGAGGGAAGCGACAACGATTTTCTAAGCTCCCTCCATACTCATCATCTCTGTCGTTCACTTTGTCCTTTAGGAATTGATCAAGCAAGTATCCATTAGCTCCATGTATCTCCACTCCATCAAAACCTGTATTTATTTTTATAGACACATCATTGCTATGTATGAACTTTTAAGCTGTAGTTAAAATTTACTTCAGTGTTATTCTTTTTTTGTCACTCTAGTGTAATCTAATTAGAGGATCTATAACACCCTACATGATATTACAATTTTATATTTTGTTTTATTAAATAAATTTCATACTTTTTTTTACTGAATAGTAAAAACACGATCTAGAGTAGTTTCCAAATAATAATTTGACATTACACTACTAATTACCTGCTTCTATGGCATTTTTGGCAGCCATTCTGAAGTCATTGACAACTTTTGGGATTTCATCGGTTGTGAGACGTCGAGGAGGTGGGTACTTAGTGCTGCTGCTACCTTCCTTTTGTAGTGCCTTATTTGTGCTTGAGATTGGGGGCTGTCCATCTGGTTGGTAACCTGTTCAAAAAGATTCTATCGGTATATAGATATATCTTTGCTTCACTATGAATTTACATACAAGTTTTGATAAATATTGTTCTAAGAATATTCCGTGGGATAAGATTAACTTGTTCAAGAATTGTTTTATTTAGGAATTGAATCCGAGTTCTCCGTAACAATTTTTATGGTTAAAATTCATTAGCCACTTGAGGTCAATTGTTTAGTTACATGGTATGATGTTTTGAAACAAATAACTATTCATTAATAATTAAATATGTTCATTTTAACAAACCAAAAAAAAAAAAGTTTCATTTTAGTGTAATAAAACACATTTTTTCATAAAAACATATTTCTTTTAAACATGTTACACAATACTTTTAGAACACTCGTTGATTAACATTTTCTCGTTATTATAGGATCTAGTCCACAAGAGAAATTGATTAAATTCTCTGGCTCAGAAAAAAAAAAAACTTTTCATCTCCCATTACTTTTTAAAAAATCTTTGGGTCTCATGAATAAATTAATCTATTAAAAGACGAATTGTTTAAAAGAATTTTGGTTCATTTCTTGCGTTAAACAATTCTTGGTCAGATTTTACTTATCTCGTGGCCGAACTCCATCAAATAATCTAAAGTTCGGCCATATGATAAGTGAAATTTGACAAAAAATTGATAACACAAGCAAGGAACCAAAATTCTCCTAAACAATTCGTCTTTTAATTGATTAATTTATTCACGAAGACCCAAAGATTTTTTAAAAACTAATGGGAGATGAAAAACATTTTTTTGAGCCCGTATTGTTTCTAATGCAGGGGAAATTATAACATAAGCTATTTATTTTATGTGTTGCTAAAACCACTGACCATAGTTTGAGACTCTTCCAGCGTGCCAAAGTTGACAAAAGAATATTCCTCCTTTCTCATGAACAGCTCCAACAATGGGTTTCCATGCTTCCACCTGTTCTCTTGTCCAAATACCAGGTGTATTTGGGTACCTTCAATTACCAAGGATTCAAAAACATTGAGACAATATTTTGTATTGAAAGATCTGATTTGAAAAACTTTGTAAATTCTAAAAATAATGTAGTATTGTACTTAGTTAGTGTTGTGCTATATATGCACAAATTTGATAGTTAACATCGGATCCATAAGTTCCATTACATCTCATTTAATTTATTGATCTAATAATGAAAATAAATTTATGCATGGTGTAAGATTTATTTCATTTGTAAATCATACAACCAGTCGTTACACACATATACACTCTATTGTAAAAATGTTTTTTTTAGGAATGTTCGTTTAACTTTTTCATTTTTTAATATTAATATTCACATTTCACAGCCAAAGAATGTTCTTGTTTTACTTGTACCGGAAATAATGATCATCCAATAAAAAATAGTGATGTTATTTTGACAAAAAAAAAAAAGACATTGAATGGATACACTATGAGCTAATACTTAATACGGAGTTAAAGCCGGTTTAAAGTTAAGCTACTAAATCCCAAACCGTAGGTCTGCAGATAATAAAATTATTTTTCATTAGATTTTATAAGTAAAAATGCGTCATTCATAGACCAAAAAAATGTCACATATGTAAAAATTGTTTTAGGTCACGTTTACCGTTAAAAACTATTTCTCCGACTCCGTAAGAGGTTAGATATGAGATATAAGAATGAGTGCAAAAAAAATCTCTCTGAAAATAGTGATGTTAATCAAATTTATTTTATATGAACCCCTAAGAATGCACACATTCAAGGAAGAAGAATAAAGCTTGACACCAAAAATAGGGTAGCTGGATTACCCTTGTGCAGTGTCTGAGACCCCTGAGGCTTCCCCAATCAAGAAGCCACCCTTTGTTGTTCGTTGAGAATAATAAAGAACAGCATGTGGTTGAGCCACGAAATTGAATGACCTTGTTCTTGTTAAAGGTGCCAGGACTATCCTAATAAGACACACACAAAAATGAAATAAATATATCAAGAAATTAGAACAAAGTTCAATGTGATGAGGGTCTAGGTAGCACTGAATACCTGTGGGACAGATTGAATTTTCCCATGTTGTATGGGATGAGGAGGGGTATCACTTCTTTTCCTTCAACCACTTTCTTCTTCTCTTCTTCCATAATCGATTTGGTCACTCTACTCTTCCCACTCTGTTGTATATAATTGATTAATAAGTCTCTTCATTCTTATAGTATCTCAAAAGGATTTGATAGTCAATTTCAAATAAACTGAAATTGGCAAATTCATTATGTTCCCAGATTTTATTTTAATAGTTTCTTATATTGTTAGTTTTTTGGTCAACTCTTATCCTATTATCTTTAGTAAAATTCCTAACAAGAAATATTTTAATTTTTTTTGAACAAAGAAATATTTTAGATATGACCCTTTCTGTTTTAACTTTTGATTTCCTTGAGGCGTTTGGTTTTTGCCTCTCCGGTCTCTTTGTAATTTTTTTTCTCACTATTAATATAGGAATAGGATGCTGCAAGAGACCACTCCTCTGCATCCCATCTTTAGCCTAAACAAAACTTACATATAAAATTATTCCAAATACTTTTATTTTAAGATTTTTTTTCTAATTCAAAATATAATGTACAAATCAAAGAGATTATGCGCTGAACGTGTACCCACTAATCAAAGACATTAAATGGACACACTAATATTAAGAAAACAAACATTTTAAAGAAGAGTCGAAAAATCTCAATGCACAAGTTAGCAAGATCATTAGAGCAAAATTAATGGGTGAAGATCCTCTCCATTTTCTAAATCAATGAAGAATGTCAATTACTATAGTTTTGAAGTAAATATGTGATATAAATGCACATATTTCAAGAATTAAAAACATTAATATCACATATTTACTTCAAAACTATAGTAACTGACAATCTCCATTTATTTAAGAAATGGAGAGGATCTTCACCCAAAATTAATGATTTTTTTCTTATAAATTGACTCGAGGTAGGAAATAGTACGAAAACATCTCAAATGGTAGGTATTCTTTTAAGGAACCTGGTTTGAGTTTCATAGACCAGTAATAAACGGTCTCTACAATGCTACTCCGATCTTCATTATAGAAACAATTGACTTTTTAAGTATAATAACGAGGGTGTATACATTTGTTGTTGTGTCAATATTTCACCGAGTCTTGGCGGTACTTGTTTTGGTGTTGATATTTGATTGGTTTGTTATGTTTGTCAAGTAGGAATGACACTAAGCAATCATATCCCATTATTTCGGTTACACTTTTCCACCACTCACTTTCATCAATGATTGTTAATGCATGAATAAACGAGTTCATTGGTGTTGATATTTGTTTTGGTGTACTCCATTTATCGTAAATCATGTGTCGTTCAAGAAAATAATGAAAGTAAAGCTGGAGAAAATAATCAATTTTTTTTTTGAAAGGAGAGAAAATAATCAATTGATTCATTGAAAAATTGAAAATTACACTTATTTTGAATAAATATTTTAGGTTAATTATTCAAATTGACCCTGTAATATACATCATGTTTGAAAAATGATCCTTTTTTTGACAAAAATAAACGATATTTATTCATTCAAATTGATAGAGTACATCGATATAATACAAATCCAAATTCGCCAAAAAGAAAAAGGATGAATCTGTGAACAAACTCACAACATCCATGTTAATAGCATAAAACGGCAAAATACCTATGCCTACAAATATGACTAATATGATTATAATTATGTCTCCGAAATACTCATGTCTCCGGATTTGCAACGTTGACGACGCCAAAGTCATTGTCATTGATCGGATCTGCACTTGCTCAAAGCTAATCTTTCAACCTGAATAAAAAAACACCGCACTAAGACGGGAAATCAAAAACACACCACACAAAGACGGGAAATCAAAACAAACAGAGTCGTTTAGAGATGACGAAATCACAAAAACAAACGAAAGAAAACAGAAAATATGTGAAATCACTTATTCAATTAGGATAGAAGGAAAAACAATTCGAATGAGTGATTTTTGAGTCAAAATTGACCCTAAATCACCCCTCTGAAAAGAAGAAGAAGAAAGGGATGACGGCTAGGGTTTGAGAAGGAGAGAAGAGAGAGGAAGATGGTTTGACAAATTATAATTAGATTATACAAAAATGATCCTATAAACTAAAAAAACATATATTATAACCTTTTAATTTAAAATTTTTCTTATTTTTGACAATAATATACGCGTTGTAAAAAAAACCTAGAAGTTGAATTTTCTCCAGGCACGTTTAGAAGGTTAAAATATGGCTTCACAAAAAAAAAATTTGACTACGGACAAATTAATTATGAATTTTTACTCTCCATAATTCTGAATTTCTTAAACAATTTATAATTAATTTGTCTCTCGTTTAAAAATTGCAAAATTTTATTGCGAATGTTTTTATTATGTTCTAACTATGCCTATAAAATTAGGGAACGAAATTTGACATGTGAGTATACGCATCCTATAAACAATTCAATTTTGTATGTTTTGGTTGAAAAATAAAAATAAATTGAAACGTTTTTGAAATACGATTAAACTTTGCAGATACCTTTTTATATATTTTTATAAACAATGAACTTAAAATTCGATTTATAGACCGAGATTTCCAATGTTTTATTTTTTAAGTTTTAACGCTTTAAAAATTAATAATTAATTTATCACTTATAAAAATTTTCTATTTTTTTGTGTAAAGTCATATTTTAACGTTCTTAAGAGGATGTATATATTTCTCTCTTCTCCTTTCTTCTCATCCTCTTTTTTGCTCCAATCTCATCCCCACCCCTCTATTTCACTCTTTGCCAGACCCATCATTTCTTTCGCTTCTTGTGTGAAAGAGACAAACCGAATCTAAAACAAATTGAATCTTAAGGGGGAAATGATGAAGACAATTGGATTAAAAAAGGTGGGGGGGAACCAAAATCAATAATGAATTTGGTGGCTCTGGAGGGAAAATTTAGGGTAGAAAGATCCATAAAAAAAAATTATTTGGCTTTCTTTGAAAGATGATGATTCTGAAATAAATTTTTGATGGGGGAAATTCTGGGTGAAGTGAATTTGGGTTTCAAGTCGAAAGGGTTTATGAATTTATGTTTGATTAAAGAGTTTGAATGTTTAATTTATGTTTTTTGTGTTTTTGGGTTTTTTTTTTGTATTTAT
>Ga0228710_1002507_pt1 | contig 28969 bp, 15 predicted proteins | sample MedpolnodulmetaG_FD_177995 | JGI IMG/M metagenome (GOLD analysis project Ga0228710, IMG submission 177995) | Root nodule microbial communities from Medicago polymorpha collected in Santa Monica, California, United States - pink nodules | ecosystem: Host-associated > Plants > Roots > Nodule...
CACTTGGGTAGCAGTGATGTGTTGCTAGATACCGCTCACTGTTTATAATATTAAATATGTGATTTAATATTATTGCCAACGTTACGGGAACCTATAGGGCCACACACAAAAGATAGATAAATGAGAAAAATAAATAAGTAAGACTTATTTATAAAAAAATAAGTGAGACTTATTAGTAATTAAATAATTAAATATGACTTTATTATTTAATTTACGAAAAATAGAGAAACGCGGTCCACCGTAAGGTACAGTGTACTTAAGTGCATGTCTTACTGACCACACAAGTGATTCTATAAATAGAACCCTTGTGTTGAAGCATAATTAGACTTTTTGTGAGTGCTTAACCTAATTCACAAAAGTTGTGAAACTCTAGCCGCCGCTCTCTAAACTTTGTTCTCTCTGAATCTCCGTTGGAATTGGCTAGCACCGGTCATCGGAGAAGTTCTGTTCGTGTGGACTAAGTAGAGGCATCGCTACTTTGCTTTGCTCGTGGTCAGAAACAATTCTACGACAAAGGTTCTGCTCTTCAAGAGGTAAACACAAGAATCCTTAAATTGTTTAAGTATGTGTTTGATTTGTGATTAATGATTTAATCAAGATTCGTTTCAATGAGATTTCTTCCGCAAAGAGGATTAAAATTTTGAAAAACCCCTCTTAAAATCCCTTCACTTGTTACATTAAGTCACACACTAATCAGCCAAATGACTTGAATCTTCGCAATAGAAGTCTTCAAAAATAAAAGATGCCAAAAAAATTGAAAGGCACAGTTAAAAGCAATACTCTCTCCGTTAAAAATTCAAATTACACTTATTAAAAAAAGCTAAAACATAAGAATTTGAAGTATAGTTTTGTGTGTTTTCTTTGAAATAAGTTTAATGGGAAGATGTAAAAACAATTTTCATTGGCTATTGATTATGAAGAAAATGAAAGAGAGAAAAATTGTATGTAATTTGTATTTAATTTCATAAGCAAAATTTTTTCTTGAAAAACATGTTATATATTTTTTTAAAAAAACAAGATTAAATAAGATAAAAGTTTGTCTTTTTTGCTTACATTTTGAGATAAAGAAAATGAGTTTTTTCCTTACATTTTGGAACGGAGGGAGTATTTGGTATCCCGTGACCTTATCTCAGTCAGTAGGGATATTGCATATTATATGCATGGGTCGGGGATCGAATCTCGGACATCTCACATCTCCATATTTTATGTGAGCTCTAGTCACTAAACTTCTTTTAAAAAAATATATATATTTGGTAAAGGGCTAGAGCTGTCTGATCAACTCAAAAAGTTTCCATCCGAAAAATAAGAGTCGTAAAAAAATTATTTTTAAGCATTGCCCACTATTTGTCCACTATAAGTGAACTATTGAATTTTTCTTTTTATTTACCATTTGTGACACTTTTTTTACTTACAACTTGCAAGCTATAACATTAATTTACCTGTTATGAAACTATTAGAATATGAGCAAGAAGAACAAGATTAAAGAGAAGTAGAGAATGAGAGAGAAGAGGGATGATGCTGTAATATTTTTCTATCACTCAAAAGTAAGTATTCAAGTATCGTTTTCATAGGGACTAGTGCGATATTATAAGCCGTTCAACATACATCATCGTTCTAAGTTAGGGTTTAATTGGTTGTTTGTTATAAAACCTAATCGAGCTAAAATGCGACAATTAAAATGAGATTCGATAAGACTTAAAACTATTAGGATTAGATTTCATTGACCAAAATTCACATATATCCTTATGATCACATATATGGATTCGAGCAATTAATCGGTCTTATCACATATCACACGACAACATCATTTATGTCTAAACAATGTCGTGACTTCGATCGTATCATTTAATCGACGATTTCTCAATCAATTAAATGATCCAATAGAATTAAGCTTTGATATTTGAAGTACCAAAACCTAAACCCCATTTCTAGAATTCAAGCTTTGATAGATGATTACCCTGATTCTAGATTCAAAAAGTATTTTTCAATATCATTTCAAATCAGTCATAAACATGAATAACAAGGATAATATCAATATCAAGTAAAAACCTAGAATCATATATTGAAGGATCAAAAGAAATACAGACTATGCTTGATCAAGTACATCTGATCCCAACAAGTGAGATTTAGCTACTCATTGTCATGGTAGCCTTGCAAAAATGGAAGAAAAGATGAAATTGCATTGCAAGATCTTGATTTCTCAAACAATCTTGAAGAATCCACTTCCTAACACTCTTGCTCTATGTTTCTCTCTCAAATTCGCCCTATCTCTCTCTAAAATAAAAGTCTGATATGATAAAAAAAATGAGAAAAAAGGCTTTTCTACTTTTGCTAGGAAGTGACTTCTCGTCAGGCGAGATGATGCACGCCATGGCGAGTTGAGCTTCCTTCGCCAGTGGGTTTCTACCACGTCATCCAGGAGCCTGAGATCGCCTTATCTCGTCATGGCGAGGCTATTGCTCGTTGTGGCGAAGCCCTGTTTGCCTGGAGTCTTGACTTTTTAGAACTTGCTCGCTTTCTCATTCGCTTTACTCTGGCCATGGCGAGTTGGCTCGCCATGTCCTTGCTGTGGTGTGCTATGGGCTTCCCGAAACTGGTGCTCTCTGTAACTCCTCGTTGTGAGCTCGCTTCCTCCTCGTTATGGCAAGGCTTGGACTTGTGAAAATGTGAATTTTCTGACTTAGGTCGCCTTGACCTCGTCTTTGTTCGTTGTGGCGAGTTAACCTTTGCCTTTATTCATGTTTCTTTGCTCAATTCAGGTCATGGCTTGCAGTTTCCTACACAATGGGATGGAGTAAAAGTTAAGTAATTAAGGGATAAGTACAAATAAATGTGACTTAGAAGATAAGTAATATGGTGTCACTTAAGAGATAAGTACAAGGGTTTGTAGACATCCACTTATTATATTCATAACAATACCAATTTTTTTTATTTTTAGAATTTTTATTATAAAAAAGTGATTTCTTCATATATTTTGTTGTTGTTTGCGGATCGGTTTGTTCAACCTCAGACCAACAGAGGAGGGATTCGAACCAACATATTACACCTTTTTATCTATCGCGAACAGAGCCTTAATTAACATGATAGTTCATTGAAGAGGAGTTAAACAGAATGTACCCTAGCCGTCACCCCTTTCTTCTTCTTGTCTACAAAAGAGGGGTCAATTTTGACTAAAAAATCACCTCTCCGAGTTGTTTTTCCTTCTATCCTAATTGAATAAGTGATTTCCACATATTTTCAGTTTTCTTTCGTTTGTTTTTGTTTTTGTGATTTCGTCGTCTTTGCACGACTCTGTTTGTTTTGATTTCCCGTCACCCATTTCTTCTTCTTGTCTACAAAAGAGGGGTGATTTTGGGTCAATTTTGACTCAAAAATCACCCCTCCAAGTTGGTTTTCCTTCTATCCTAATTGAATAAGTGATTTCCACATATTTTTAGTTTTCTTTCGTTTGTTTTTGTGATGTCGTTGTCTCTGCACGACTCTGTTTGTTTTGATTTCCTGTCTTTGTATGGTGTGTTTTTGATTTTCCTTCTTAGTATGATGTTTATTTGATTTAGGTTGAAAGATTTGCTTTGAGCAAGTGCAGATCCGATCAATGACTTTGACATCGTCAACGTTGCAGATCTGGATACATGAGTATTCCGAAGACTTGAATATAGTCATATTTGTAGGCATAGATACTTTGTCGTATTATGCTATTAGCATGAATGTTGTGAGTTTGTTCGCAGATTCATCCTTTTTGTTTTTATCGAATTTGAATTTGTATTGTATCGATATACTCTATCAATTTAGATGAATGCATATCGTTTACTTTTGTCAAAAAATGGAACAGACCGATCCACATACCTAACTTTAGCTGTATTTTTTATTTTTTTTTGAAAGATACCTCTAGCTGTACTGCAAGGATTTGAATCATCTCATGATCATTCTCTTATGTTGTCTATCCTACCTTAATTTCAGCCATCCACTAGCTTTTTTTCCCTCTCTTCTTCATCATTATTATTACATTTATGTATCAATCAACCGTTGAATTAAAAAAGAAAATATGGGCTAAATCAAAAAGGTTGAAGTGGATCCACATCCGTAATGTAAACCGGTCCTCAGGAGTTTATATATTTGCCTAGGAAAGATAAGAACGCCGTATGGTAATAAATGGGATGGACATTCCCTTGCTATTGTTTGGCTCAATGTTCCATTGATATGGCTAAAATGATGCTTAGAGGTTACAACCTGTTGGTATTAAATGTGGGTTTTTTTTAGGCAAAATGTTGATTCTTAAATTTTACTGATGTGGAATCAGGAATGTGATGAACATGGGAAGATCGTGGGTGTGGTTGTTGACTGAATTGTGGCCTTGATGTTTGACGGTAGTATTTTATTAAGCGCAATGCTTCATCCAAATTTTTTAATAAAAAAACAAAATACATAAATCATCAAGATGAAAATTGACCAAAAAATAAACACTAAGATCAAATAAAACACCTTGAAAATTAACATCTACTCACTCCATCGCTTATTATAAGTTTTTTTTTACTAATTTTACACATTAAAAAAAAGTTGGTAGTATTGTTAATGCATCTAGTTTATGTGTGAATTTTACTAAATTATAATTTGTTTGTATGTATATTTAATTTGACTTTTCATATTTCAATGCAAGTTAGTAATATTAATTATGTATATGTTTGAAAAAAAATAAATGCACCTAGTAATTTGCATAGAAGGTTATAATTTAGGGACTAAACTTTTTTCAAAGGGAGTTTCTAATTAAGGACAGACTGAGTATAAACACCCTTAGCCTTTTTCACATTTTTTAAAAAAAAGTTGTTAGTATAATTAATTTGTTTGTATGTGTATTAAATTTAATTTTTAATATTTTAAGACAATATAGTAGTATTAATTATGGGGTATGTTTAGAAAAATAATAATAAATGCATGTAGTAAGTAAAAGGGAACTTATATTTAAAGACAAATTTTATGTGAAATGCGTGCTTATATATAATAAGGACGAAAGGAGTAATGCATTTTTTTTGTCAAGTAGCCTAGGGACTAGAATTTACATTTTTCAAGATGAATAAGTGGAGTGTCCGGGGTTCGAATCCCGACCTCTGCATATAACAATGCATGTCCCTATCAACTGAGTTATACTCATGGGGACGAAGGAGTAATACATTTAAAAGTTATTCAATGTTTTTTTTATAGGAACGAGAATTTTTTTCTAACACTTTTGTTTCTTAAAAAAAAGGTATTATTTAATTTATTTGAATAAGTTGAGCGTAAGTTATGGGGATGAGGACATCATGGTTCTCATTGTTGATAGACGCACGTTGACAAATCCAAGAAAGGTAGGTTATGGTGGTCTAATTTGTAAACACGATGAAAGTTTTCAACTTGGTTTCTTTGGTAGTGTAGGGATCTCAAATATCATACATGCTGAAATTCAAACTCTATTGACTAGTATCAAATTGTGTTGGGATGCAGGATATAGAAAACTCGTATGTTACACCGACTTTCTTCATGTAGTGCAGTTGGTAATGAAGGAGACTACAACAAGGCTCCTCCATTGTGCAAATCTCCTATAACTCATTCAGGTGTATCATGTTAAGGATTGGTCTATATTTATAAATCATATTCTTCGAGAGGGAAATTCTTGTGCTAATAGCCTGATAATCTTACTAAGATGAGAGCTAACCATGCATATCATCTTGTTACTTTTATCGAACCTCTTATGTGTAATCCGTTAGCTTTACTGGGTGATGCTTTAAGTGTGTTGAACATACATAAGATTATAAATGATATACATGACCAACATACTTAAATAAACGCTAATAATATTTCTATTACTATTATTATATTAATTCCTTTTCCAGATAAGATTATAAAAATGTTAACTTTTTCGATAAGTTAAACTTTTTAGCCTGCATTAGTTTTTCATATATTCAAATATGTTATTATAAACTAAAATTGAAATATGATATTTTGTATAATTAAATTCTTTAAAATGTGAAATTAAATATGAAAAGATATTTAATTTCATTGGTTCATTTCAAACATAAATTAAATTACTTAATGAAATACGTTAATACTCCCTGTTTAAATACCTTTGAAATAAGTGATTTTTGAAGTGTTTATATGGGTTCAACTCTGGGAAGAAAGGTATATGATGTTATAGGGATTTTGGTCCGTTCGATGGTTTTTTTTAGGGGTATTAGTGCGAGTAACGGAGGATATTTGTTTACAAAATGTTTCCGAGGTCATTTGTGATGAAGTTTGAGGATATGGCTCAATGTGCAGGGGTTTGACTTTGACTTTAGTGTTGGTGATGATTTTGGAAATTAGTTTTGATTGATTTTGATGGAAGTCCTCGGTTGAGTGTTGTTTTCATTTGGATTTTGGATATACGAGATGTATGCATTTTCTTTTAAATGTTCCATCCATATACAATGTTGTTTGCTTTGTTGTTTATGTCTTGCTGATATCCATTTGTCATTTGCAAATACTTGATTATTAATAAATTTTGCATTTAAAAAAAAGACTGTTATGACATAAATAACTAACTAACTTAACAATTTCAGCATTTTGTTAGGACTTAAAGATAATTGACCGAGTTCAACAGTGGTGTATTGATGACATTCAATGACAATTTAAGACAGGAAAATAATAACGAGTGTCGTAAAAAATTATTATCACATACATTATCTAAAAATCATTTTTATGTTTATAGACTAACTAATGTATTAATCTTATATTATAGATCAAATACATTAGTTATTCAATAAATTCATAAAATGATTTTTTTTTCTTATAATTGAGCATATAAGTGAATTTTAAAAGTGCATTTTTAATGGAAGTATCACATCTATAAAAACATTAATTTAGGAGCATCAATTATTATTATTATTTATTGGTGAGAGAGAGAGAAAATAGGAGGATCTATATAGTAGGAGTTGTGGAAACCTCGTAGGAGGGAATCTATGACGTTGCTTTTCAGTTTCAAGTTCACAGCCTTATTAAGGTATTCTTTCTTTCTCTTTCTTCCACATGCTCTGTCACTGTTTTTTCCCTTAATCCAACCTTTTCTTTGAACTATAATAATCACTTCTCAAATCTACTTCACTTCATCATTGGATTCTTCTCACTCCATTTTTTCAGGTTCTGCTGGATTTTTTACATCTAGTCTAGGGTTTTAATGTTCTTTTTTCAAACTAACTTGCTGTTTTTAATGTTGTTGTTATGTTTTAATGTTGTTTTTAATGAAACTATATGTAGTTGACTCTTGGGTTGTTCTTCATTTTTCATAGTTTTTAATGAAACTATGTTCTTTTTAATGTTCTTGTCTTTTTTGTTTAATTTAGTAACGAGGTACTATTGTTTTGAATCTTTCAATTTCTTCATGGTATTTTTTCCTATGCAAAATGTTACATGTTTTGTTATTAGTCTTACATCAAAATGGGTTATTTTCTACTTGTTTGAAAATGGGTATAGTATATAAATTAGGCTATTTCATGAAAATTTAGTTTTTTTTTGGTTGTTTGAAACAATGAAGTAGCATGTAATTGAGGGTCATTTGTATTTTATTTAGTTTTTGTTGCAGATTTTGATGCTTGAGTTCTGTTCTTTGTAAAACATCGATTGTTGACGTGATGGGGAAAGGAAGAAGTCCTGGGAAATGGATCAGGAGCTTACTCTCAGGAGGGAAGAAATCTTCATCGAAGTCTAGTTCGTCAAAGAAGAATGATATTTTTGTAAGTGTTTTCGTGGTTGTCACACATTTTTGTTTATGATTTGATTTTATGTAACGGCTGCCTCTGTTATAAGGAAATTATTAAAGGTAGAAATATGCTATAATTGTTACTTATAGGGTGTGAGTACTTTGAATTTTGAAATAGGAATGTTGTAATTGTTGTTTCAATTCGTGTATGTAGAAATCTTCGAGTAACAAGGATGCACGGGGAACTTCTGAGTTAACTGTTTCTAATCCAATTTCAACTGTGGATTCTTTGCAAATATCCGCACCAATATCTGGAGCTAATGTTGCGAAAGCAGTGATTTCAGAAAAGGAAGTAGTTAACAAGTCATCTCATGAGAGGGATATTCTCTCAAATGGAAATGAAAAGGCTCAGGTACCGGCTGTTGCTAATGTTGCAACTCAAGATGATCTTGAGACACTCAGGCTTACGGAAGCAGCTATTAAACTTCAGGCTGGTTGTAGAGGCTATCAGGTAATACTCCCCTGTAATTTTACATTTATGTTATGCGGGCTGATATGCTTCTGTTATAACAGTTTGTTTGAATTCTGCTATGTAACAGTACTGTAACTCTGCTATAGCTGCTTTTTGACAAAATTTTGTACTAAGCAGCGTATCGCGGAACAATAGTGATTTGTTTGAATTCCTCTACACTATTGCGTGTTTAACAACACCGTTAAATTATAATTATATGTAAAATGTCACGGACATTGCAAATATTAATGAAGTAGAGTAGAAATGCTTGAAGATACCATTGCAACCACATCTATTACACTTTTATTTTAAACTAAATTTGCAGTTGTAGGAAAACAGAAAATATAGCTTGTATGTTTGACATTTTGTTTATGCAATTTTATTGGAAATTATTTAGTGTCATGATATATTTGGTCAAGAATTGCGGTACTCACTGATTCTCAATTTGCAAAGCCATCACATGCAATTTGTCTTAGTATTGGTACTTTATTGGAATGTTTCTTTATGTATGATTAATGGTTAATAAATACTTAAAGTGATTCTTGCATAACTTCATTGAAGGCTCGTCGGGAATTTCATACTCTCAAAGCTGTTACACAGCTGCAAGCTCTTATCCGTGGTCACTTGGTTAGAAGACAAGCTGTTTCTGCTTTATATTGTGTGAAGGGAATTGTTAAAGTGCAAGCATTGGCTCGTGGTTACAATGTTAGACGTTCTGATATTGGGCTTGAGGTCCTGAAAATTCGCAAGGTAAAAGTTTTTTGGCTAATTCTATCAATGCAATGATCTTTACATTGTTCTCTCTGAATTTCTTAGTCGAAATGTAGGAGGTTTTTATTTAATTACCAATAGATGTTTACTGTCATACAAAAAGAATGTTCGTGTGACTTTATAGAACATACTCTGCGGCGTAGATGAGTGTCATCAATTGCATGCTCCCTACCCTTGTATTGCTTCACTAATTACTTCAATGTACTTTTCTCAGGATACTCAATGTTCAAAATCTATTGGCATTGTTACATCTACACCAGCAGACAAGCTGTCAGAAAATGCCTTTGTTCGCCAGGTATGAACTTCTAATTACCTATATAGATGATAAATAATAATAGATTGTTTTAGGTTTTCCTAATATCTGAAATATGACTAAAATCAGTTAATTAAAACTTCCACAAAAATGTTATCAGTTGATAATTTTATTGTCCATGGAAGGTTTCCTCCCTTTTTTTTCTTCTTTTTTTCCTTCCGGTAAACACTAGTAGTATTAATTGAATTAAAGAAGGATAAAAATGTCTTGACTCCCGACTCGACTTTTGGGGTCTTGAATTTGTCGTTGTTATATATGTCACAACTTTGAAGTTTTAAACTTGCTTTACACTAATTTTATATTCAATTCATGCCTCAACTGAGTCTGAAATTTCTTCATATAATTTCCAATAGCTAAGGTAGTTGTTTATGTTATGTGAAAAGTAGTTTTGGTCACTGAACCATTCCACCTCATGTTATGATTTTAAGTTGACAACTCTTGGAATTTTTCTGATCAATTACTAATTTTACCTTACTCTCACCCTTTACTAAAAGTTTTTCTATCATGTGCAAATTTGCACATGTTAATAAGTTTAAAATAGTAACTTTGCATTGGAACTTGACAATTTGTTTTAAATATATAACTTTTTAATAAATAATTGTTGGTTTTTTTGTCAAAAAAATAAAAATAAATAATTGTTGGTTTTCAATAAAAACTTGCTAATTTTAGTTGCTTTAACATATGCAATATTGCACATGTCAGACAAATGCTTACTAATATTATTTATTGATATGAATGGTGTCAGACAGATGCTTACTAATATTATTTATTGATATGAATGGTATAACAAAGTTTTGAAGAACTGATTTTTTTTCTCTATGGTTGTTTGGTTTAGTTCTTATTGTTTTGAAATTAAATTGTCTTGGTATAATTTGACTTCGATAAAAGCTCATTCCATATGATATCCATTTCAGCTGCTGGCTTCATCGACCCATGCGTTTCCTCTATCTCTAAATAGCGATCTTGGAGAACCTTACTTGGCTTCGAAGTGGCTTGACCGTTGGACAACATCAAGCTTTTGGGCACCTCTTCCTAAATTGAAGAAGAAACTTGACTCGGTGTCGGCTGAAAAAGGACAAGTTAAAAGGACTACCCGGAAATCGCCTGCTGTGAAAGCTTCTGATGGCTCGAGTTCTGGTTCTAGCAACCAAAAACAACGTCCAAAAAAGGATTCAAATCACTCATTGGTTTCAGCTCAGGCACAAGAACTCCCAAAGAAAGAAATTGAGAAAAGTAGTCTAAAGAAAACTCGTATGCAGAATGTTTCAGACAGATCTGAGATTGTTAATGAGAAAAGAAAACACAGCTCTAGGGCAACTTCAGATCAAACTGTCACTGATGTTTCAGAGCAGGGGCCAGGTTCCTCTTCTGAGAAAATGAAAGAAACGACGGAGCCAAAGTCAGAAGAATCTTGCCCTGAGAAAGGTCTTGGACAGAAAGTACTGGAAGAGAATAATGAAAAGCCAAAGAAGAGCTCAAATGGTGGTGCCAAAGAAGAGAAAGGTCTTGGAAAGAAAACTCTAGAAGAGAAAAACGATAAGCCAAAGAAGAGCTTAAATGGCAGTACCAAAGAAGAAAAAAGTCTGGGACAGAAAACTCTAGAAGAGAACAACGATAAGCCAAAGAAGAGCTTAAATGGCAGTGTCAATGGAGAGAAAGATCTTGGACAGAAAACACAAGAAGAGAATACTGATAAGCTAAAGAAGAGCTTAAATGGCGGTGTCAAAGAAGAGAAAGGTCTTGGACAAAAAACACAAGAGAATAATGATAAGCCAAAGAAGAGCTTAAGTGGCGGTGCCAAAGAAGAGAAAGGTCTTGGACAGAAAGCGCAAGAAGAGAATAATGGTAAGCCAAAGAAGAGCTTAAATGGCAGTGTCAAAGAAGAGAAAGGGCTCAAACAGAAAGCACTAGAACAGGAAGGTCATAATGATCCTACTGCTGTCTTACAGACTAGTGTGAAGAAGGTAGGAGATGAAGAAATTGGAGTCAGCGAAGACTTGAATGGCGGTGACAAAATTATCAGCAACAATTACCAAAGAAGAGCTTCACTGCCTGCTAATTTTAATGATCAAGAAAATGAGATACACAATACTCCAAGTCCAAGAGTGCCGAGTTATATGGCTCCAACTGAATCAGCAAAAGCTAGACTAAGGGGACAAGGCTCCCCAAGATTTGCTACTGATATCATAGACAAAAACAGTTTAACCAGGAGGCATTCACTTTCATCTTCACTTAACAGCAAGTCAGGTTCATTTTCCCCAAGAGTAGAAAAGCTGATAACTTTGAGCGGAAGAGGAGTTGCGAGGACTGATAAATCTCTGTCATCTTCAAGGGACGGGACTGGTAAGCATTTATAATTTTCACTGTTTCTCTGTACCTTTTAATTTACTTGATGATTGGTTAATTCTTTGAGATGTGTTTTTATGGTAAGGAAAAGTTGCTTAATATATATATGGTCAAGTGTATTACGGTGAGGAAAATTTTCTGTTCTCATGAATGATATATTTTTGGTGTACTGCAAGACTTTTAGACTAAAAAACTCATGTTTGTAAGGATAAGTTATTCTTTTATTTATTATCACAAAAAAGTTTCTTCTCCACAAAATTTGGTTCTGCAAATGGCTCCAAAGCAGCAATTTAGAGCCATGTAAATAAACCGTGTAATTTGGATTGTCTATTCTCGAGCAGTCTGGCATTGGCTCTAAAGCAGCAATTTAGAAACCATAAACTGGATATAGAAACCATGGCTTCTGCAAATAGACCTTGTAATTTGGATTGTCTATTCCAAACAGTCTGGCATTGGCTCTAAAGCAGCAATTTAGTCCCGGCTACCTAGATGTAGTTTGGCCTAGGTTTTTGTCTTGGTTATGGTTTGTAATGGCAGTGGTCCCAGACACAATCTACCCCTATCTGTTTCTGTTGTCTCGATTGTGATCTAGCTTAGCCTCCAACCTCAAATTTAATATAATCTTTGGTTATTTTCTAAAGGGTACATTTCCAATAAACTTAAAGTTTAGGTTGTAGCTGTAGGAGGATTGTGAATCAAGTATTGTATAATAGCTTGGTTGTATCTTAGAGTCAATTAGAGTATCTTTTTTTTGAAAAAAATAAATAAAAATATCTTATAGGCTTGATTTTGAATTTTTCTTGTATAGTATAATTTGTTTCCTTATTTTATTAAGAGTCTATTATTAATATAAAATATGGATTAATGCTTTATAATGTGTAATAGTGATATATTAAATATCATTTACATCATTTCAATACTTTTTATTTTATTTTACTTTGAGTGTTCCTTTTCTTCCAACTATACTTAAAGGACTAAACCATATAAACTCAACAAGTGCTACTCCAAGCATTCCTTTTCTCTTGAGTTTGACTGGTCCAATTTTATATACATATCACCTGAACACTGATCCATTTCATATATGTCGCTTAAATCTAGTGAATTACCTCTTCATCAGTTATCCCTTCATTTTGAATAATGAGCCTAACCCAAAGTACTTAAAATCATGTTTGCTCGTACTTCAACTTGGTCTTTCACTTTTGTCTCTAAGCTAGAACTAGAACTAGTTCCCTCCTATATACTCCCTCCATCTCATTTTTTCTGTCATGTTTGGAATATTAGCTCATCTCAAATTAGTTTCCCTTTAGAATATCAAGAGAGTATTATTATTTTTCCAACTATACCCATTTTTGGTATCCAAACCTACCCTATATTTTATAGTCTTTTGTACCTAACTCCTATAATAAAGATACCCTTAATAATTTTCTTAAGATGTGTGAGATGACAAATAAAATGAGACGCAAGGAACACTTTGTCTGATTTTTTACTTAAAAGAACATCATCTGGTTCCAAAGTTTGGCTCCACATCTCTAGTCTTCATTTATTTATTCTCTTAACTTGGCGTTCAAAACTATACCATCTGCAAAAAGCATGTATTGTGGCATAGACTCTTGGATATGTTAAGTAAGCACATCAAAGCCAAGTTAGAAAGATAGGGGATCAAAGTTGACCATCGATGCAATCCTATAGTTATAATAGGGAAGTCTTCCTTGGACACCTTGTGTTCTAACATAGTCATGATTCCGTTGAACACATCTTTCAACTGGATATAGAAACCATGAACTCGTGTTTTTGTCCTTAACCTTTCACAATATCAGTAGGAGGTTTGTATCAAAAGTTACCATTTAAATAAGTGAGTGCAGCAAGCAAGTGCTTGAAGTTTCTCGGCTATAATTTTGATAACATGGCTCAAATTATTTTAATTTTTTTTAGAAAATACAACTAGAATACATTAAATTCAGTAGGCCTAAAGGATTCACTTAAATGTAGGTAATAAGTGGCTTCATATTCATGAAAACGCACTCGTACTTTGTGTTGAATCAAAGCACAAGATGTGTAGATTTTACACGGACATCGAATCAAATATTAGTTTACTTGTATTGTTATTTGAAATTTACTGTTTCAATTACTGACAGTGCTCTGTGGATATTATCAATTTCAGATAAGATGACTCAACCTCAGTGGAGAAGGTGATTTTACATAATCTTTCAGAACAAAGATACCTCACGGTGGTAAAAACTAACGGAGCAAAAGATATGATGAAATATGAAGTACATTACAGCCTTTTTATTTATTCATCGTTGTCATTATTATTTGTGTTATGGTCATAGATACAGAAGGATACATATTGTTATCAGAGTCTATATCAGCTTTCTTTTAGTAGCAAATACTTTGCTGGGTATATATATCTACAGTTTTAACCTTAGGTACCGGTTCCTCTCTTTTTCTAGCCGTTGTGATGTATTGTTCAAACCATTGTTTCAAAGAGTGTCATATTTTTCTAAATTTGAGAATGCTTTCCTGATAATATTTTTATTCAGTAATGTATAGCCGACCCTACTTAGTGAGATAAGACTTGATTGTTGTTGTAATGTTACGAGCCTTGGCACAATGAAGTTGCCACCTCAAGACATTAGCCACTGATTCAAAGGAATTGAATGGTACATTCACCTTCCCTAGACCCCCATCTGATGGGAATCTTGTGCCCTTGGCCATCGTAATGCTATGTGCATTTGAAGGAATTTAACGTGAATTGGCTCTTGGTCATAGCTCGTAATGGTTATATTTAACACTAAGAAGAAAGGTTTCCTAGGAACTAAATCGCATTGAATTGTACATTCCGTCATAGGGGACCTTTCTTCTTAGTGTTAAATATATTCTTAAACATGACGGTAAGGTATCGCGTGTGGTGTGTGTTTTGATTGCAAGTTGATGACCCAACTATACATGCAAGTCTTTTTTCGTTTCTAAAATAAGAAGACAATTAGGTCTCAACTCTTAAGTCAATTTTTTAGACTACGTAACCTCTTTTAGATTCTTGTATACAATACATCTTCCATAATCATCATATGCCAGTAATACTTGTTGAATATGTTCTTTAGATATTTGGAGATTAAACTTTTGGAATTTAGTTTAGAAAAGATTTTGATGCCATCCTCATCTATGAAGAGAAAAGGATATTATGGAATACTTCGTAAAAATCAAATGTATTTGACCTTTTGAATGCTTTGTACTTATATTTTGTTACAGAGAAATGTACTTCTTAGCCTTCTCTTGTAATATAGTGACATCATCAACGGTCCAAAATGATCCATTGATTTTATTTGTCTTTATCCTAATAAAACTTGGGAGTGGAGGAATTTAATGGTTATATTTTGACAATATACCCACTTCTCTCTTGACTTCAGATAATATGGTGACTCTTGAAAATGTAGTACATTTGATTTGATTCACTATATTTGAAATATGATTTTTCTCCCCCATTTCAAAATTTGGATTTTTAGTCCCCAAACTTTACACATTATTGTAAGTAATTTTGGTCATAACCCATATTTTTAACCTCCAAAATGGTGATTTTAGGGGCAAAAAGTGATGATTGTTGGTCTCAAAATTGATATATAATCACCTAGAAGCACGTAATCACAACTGTGTGGAGTTCCACCATTAATTAATCTAATAACTATGGACTTCCACAATGCTTCTTAATTAAATGGAAATCTCATTACTTTTAATAAGAAGCCTTTGAGGAAGAATGTTTTTACGGATGATGAACGATACTCTTGGAGTAAGCGTGTCTTTGTGTTTGACGGTGTTTAAAACTCGTACAACACATGTTCAACATTTGTACATCGTGTATCAGACTATTTAGATAAGTCTCTAAAAAAATATATTTGTTTGAATAGGGTGGATACTAAGTTACAACACAATCTCATCTACAATAATAATGTACACTTCTTCTAATTTTTTTTCTCTAAAATATTAGAACAAAAAAGCTTTTAAATTAAAAGTAACATACTAGTATTTCAATTAAGCATTTGAAAAAATCTCGCATTTGCAGGGGAGATCTGAAAATATTTTAGTTGTCGGTGCTGTATAAATTTATAGTATTAAACATATATAACATTTCATTTTTAAAAACATACATATACATCATTAATTGTTGTTTGCATTTTTTCATATTCGAAAAACACTAACAATTTTCTTATTTTCAAACGTCAATAAAATTATCTCTATATAAACTAAACTATTTTAATCATTTATCTCCGATGCAATGCACTTGTCCCTATCAACATCTTAAGTATGCTCGTCCATGTATATGTACGCCTTGGCATATACACAATTCTTAATCTTCCCCGGTATTCAACGATGATGATCAATGATGACTTAAAAATCTTAAATTTGATCTTTTATTTATTTTTTACTTTTTAACTTTAGAGTAGGAGATGGATGGATGAAGGTAGACGATTAACATTGTTTAGATTCTTTTTTTCTAATGAAACAATTTTCTCAATTATGAGACATATATAGACATGTGCATATGCAAATATTTTTATCTACACACCTTTATTTTCCACGGTATTCAAGGATGATGATCATGGAGGGTTTACAAATCTTAAATTTGATTACATTATTTTTAACTTTGTAGAAGGAGATAAATCATAGCCGACCTCACTAGTGGAGTAAGATTTTGTTGTTGTTATAGTTGTAAAAGGAGATAAATCGATGAAGGTAAAAGATTAATTAGCATATCTTGTTTTAGAATTTTTATGTAATGAAACATATTTCTCAATTATATGCATATATAAATTTTAATCTTAGATCTTTTATAAATGATGTTCCTATTTTATTTAATTATAATAAATAAATATGTGTTGGTGTCTTATATTTTTAACATTAGCAGTATTTGTCCCATAACTCAGTTGGCAGGGACATGTATTTTTATATGCAAGGGCCGGAGTTCGAACCCCAGACACCCCATTTATTCACCTTTGAAGAAAGGTGAATTCTAACCACTAGGCTACTTGACAAAAAAAACATTAGCAGTATTAACGTGTCTGTGTTGTATTTAGTATCATACTCGGCGCTTGATAGGTTTCTACACTTTTAAATTGTTCATAGGTGTGAGGATGGATATTGAAGTTGTTTGTAGTTTGTTTGGAATCTCACATTGCTTAGGTTTCTACACTTTCTGTAGGTGATAAATCTTGCTTACTCAGCTTTAGAGACTAATTTATCATTTTGTATTTTGAAGAAATAATTAGTTTTATCTCATTAGAAACAAAATGGTTATCTACACCCTTAAAAAATGGTTAATTATGTTTTTGGTCCTATTAAATATACTAAATTTTCGTTTTAGTCCGTCTAAAATCTATCCTTCAACATTTAGCCCCTATAAAATTTTTAATCACTACTTTTGGTCCATATGTTTAAGTTAATTTTTGTATTTTTTAATAAAATTATGCAGAATATTGTAAAAAAATTCCCCCAAAAAATTATAATTTTTTTACAAAACACAAATTAAATATGAATTTTTAACCGTAAAAAATATAAAATTCATATTTTGTTAAAAAATTCTAATTTTTTTTGAGAGATTCTTATAATATTATGAATTTTTTTGTAAAATTTTATTCAAAAATATGAATTCTACATGTGTGTTTACTTTAAAAGAGGGACCAAAAGTGAAGATAGAAAAATATTTAGGAACTAAAAGTTGAAGAATTTTTTAGAGGGACTAAAACAAAAATTTGACATATTTATAGGGATCAAAAATATATTTAACCCAAAAAAATTGATGATATACTTTTTTGACAAATTGTATGAATATGCCTCCAAATTGCTATATTAAGTAAGCAACCCTTGAGTTTGGGAACTTCTACGGTACACCCGCAAATTATGGTGTACCGATACTCCCACTTAATCTTTAAATTAACTATTATTTTTATGAAATAAAGAGCTATTTGTTGATATTTATATTTTAGAAAATGTCATTTCATAAGAAAAAATATCATTTCATTGTTTATAAAAATCATACTAATTTTTTTCCATTTTATTGTAAAAAATAATCAAAATTCTCTATTATGAGTACTAGAAATTCAGAAAAATAAAATTTTATTTCGTCGACGTTTTTGGTAAATAAGATTTAGTTATTATAATTAAAGGTGATAGAAAACAACTTTTCTCTTTAAAAAATAACACATTTAACTATTGATTTATTGATTTGGTGTACCAATACACTCAAATTGTTGGGTGTACCATAGAATTTGCCCTTAAGTTTACCTTTTAGGAAGATTCCTTATAGAGAAAGTTGGTCCAGTCTACCATTTCAAGGACTACAGCGGCCCCTGGAGTTCTGAAACATTATTTATTTCTATATGATTTGGTTTCTTACCATATTTTTCATCAAAATAAAAATAAAAATATACATACAAGATTCAGTTTAAAGGTATTTTGTTTTTCTTCTTATGAACTAATTAAATATCTTAATATAGAGGGATTATATTATATATATATATATATATTCTGAAAACGAAGTTTAATAGTAATATGGAAAAGAAGATATGAAAAAAAAGCTGTTGACTTTGGCTACATGCCTTATCTACGCCATCATCCATATACCCTACCTTTTAGTCCAGGTACATTATGTACAACTACAAATAACCATATAATATAATTAATTAAATGCAACCATAGGAAAAAAACAGATTAGAATGAAGTCAGTCACTTAGTATATTTATTATGTACAGTAAACTTTCGTCATATTAGCAATCTACCAACCAAATATGAAAAAAGAGAAATATAGGCATCTAGTAATCCCTAGAGTTCCCTTAAACATTTCATTAAGGACTCAATTTCTCTTCAACCTTGTTGAAGCGTTTGGGGGAACTCCCGGAATCACTGGTGAATAATCATTATCAAAGGTTTGGAACAGTAATTATTTATTTATTTATTTATTTTATTGCATTCAGCTAATTTTATTTAATTAGTTTATAAAACTTGATTGATCTTGCTGACTGAAGTTCTTTTGACAATCAACAATGATATGAAGCTGAAATCCAGAAATTTAGCGAGAAGTATTTCGTTCAAATTTTGGATCAAATTTGACTTTTTTTAAATCATTTTTGTTTATATTTCATACCTTGTTGATACATGATTTACACAAAAAAAAATCATGATTGTGAAGAATCATGAGATAGTTAATTTGTTGCGTGTACCTCATGTAAATATTGTGGAGTTTTTAAGTTTATGTTTGGTTGACAACTGAGGAGTTCTAAGTTGATGTGTGAGTTGAGGATAAATTATTTTGAAAGTAATTTGTTGAGGGTAAATGCAGACGACTAACTATTTCTTACCAACATTGTCAAATTTTTATCATGTTGCCTAGCTAGGTAATATTTCCATTCAAGTTTCTAGGCTTTTCAGAGGTTGTGCCAATTTTTAGCCTCCTCAAAAACTTTGGTATTTGAATGGAATATATTAACTAGGAAATTATTTGGTTTATTGGCTGATTGCGATGCTGTAATAGCAAGTTAAAGTGTTATCTTAGGGTCGATTATATGCAAGAAATCTAAGTATTATGTTAGGTTTTTCAATTAAGAAATTATTCATTGAAAAAGTTTAACACTTCAATTTTTAATGTATTGAATCCATAATTTTCCATAAAAATATACTATTTAAAGTCCTTAAAAAGTACCTTTAAAACACTCGTTAGCATTTCACTTATATTTATTATAATTGGTGTTCAAATTCTATAGATGGAAAATTTGATTATATTTAATATGATTATCATAGTGAATTTATCTTTGGGCTAGCATGAGATTAGTGACAAGGAATAGTTAAGAATACCTTAAAAAGGTAAAGTGATTAAAAAACATGAAATAAACTTGTTTAGTTTGATTGATTAGATATCCTAATTCATGTGTATGAACCGAGTATTTATAGAAAAAAGATGAGGCATTTAGGGAACCATCATAGATGACAATCCTATATATCCATTTTTGGGCAAATATTATACTTCTATAATATGAATTCAAAGGTGGACCTTTATGGTTATATATTTTGATGGAAAAATACTAATATCATTATAAGCATTTAGACATATTATTTGAAAACACTCACAAAAACACGTTTTTTTAGAGGATACAAAAAAACATATTATTTAAATTTAATTATTTTAAAATATACATTATTTAAATTTTTTCTTTTTCTATCTTATTTCATATATGTATGTATGCATGAATATTGTCACTGAATAGTTGTGACCATGTAAGATTCCGTTAATATTATTTAACAAAAAATATATTTAATTTTTTAAGCTTTTAAAAACTTAATATTATCGTTAATCAATAACCTTTTTTTTAAATAACAAAATTCATCAATAATCAAATCCATTTACAAGACAAACAAATACTGATATGATAAGACTGAAGCAGCAAAGCAAAGAACCCAATGTATAAGCAGAACAACATAGAATACAATTCCCTCAAAAAAAAAAAAAAAATAAATACAACACCAAAACCAAAGCCACATAACCCTTTAAGAAAGGGTCTTCTTAACTAGGGATTTTCCTTTAAAAAAATACTCATAATATAATACCTGTCCATGATGTGTAAAATTAGGGTGGTAAAAACTTGACTTTAATACTAAAGGAAGAAATTCATATCTCCTTGAAAACTAAAATTAATATACAGCTTGAATTAATAATTTCCTCTCCCACTTTTTTTAAATGGCCACAAGGTAAATCCTATTGTGTAGTAATAATGATAACCAAGTATGAAATGTAAAGTCCAAGAACCAAACAAAACCTGCAATTGAGTTGATCATGAATAGTAATGAATGAACTATATATATTAGGTTTATTTCCATGCAATATTGGCTGAACCCAAGAGTTCCCCCAAACACTTCATCATAGAAGGATTTTCCTTTTTTTTTCTTGCTATAGCCCTTTAGATGAAGAGTTCAGAGGAACTCCAAGAGACAGCCAACAAAAAAATTCCTTACACTAATTGACTTAGATAAACAAATGCACAGCAAAATGTGCTATTTATTGTGGAGAATTTTATGCTCTTCGAACAAATTAAAGGTGGTTTGTAATGTTGACATATATATGTGGAGAAAACTGCAAAAGGAAGATACTTTTCTTTGCTATGAACCTGGTCATAATGCTTGACAAGAAGGGGGTGAGACTATCTGCTTCACTTAGTGATGGTGTGGTCTCGTTTAATGTAAAAGTGATTCAAAACATTGGTCTAAAAAGTGAACATTACGATATTTTCTTGCTCTTCCAAGTCATTTTCATAATTTTTAAATGGCAAGATAGGGAAAATATCATGGGCTATAATATATGTTTTTAGGAAAATCAAACAATATACTGTCAAAATAAAGGAAAAACAAAAAATATCCCAAAACCTTTTGATATTGTTGAAAATGAACAAGATTCTACAATATTTTTTAAATATAAAGATACATAATGAACAATTTTAATTTGTAGATGTTAACAAATCATTAATTTTTCTAATATATAACAGTATAGTGTTTATAATCTTAAGTATTTTTCTCAATGATAATGCTGTTAGTATTTTATCACTTACACATTGATAAAATTTGTGTATAAATATTTATTATATAAATTCTTGCCCCCATAAGTCAAGTTTTATGGATCCGACATTGAGCACACTTGTTTTTTTATTTTTTTATTTTTTGTACTTGTAGATCCGAAGTGAAATATTTTAAATATTTATTGAATATATACTATATCTAAAAAAAAAACATATGCAACTAAATTCAAGCGTCAACATGTGGAGAAGAAATTTTCAATCAATGTTGTGGCTGGCTGTCAACAGGTACTTTTCCTTTAACACTTAATATGACGACTATTGCGCTTATTCTGAAAGGTGATTCTCATGCCTCTATGAAAGATTGGCGAGCAATAGCCTTATGTAATGTAGTGTATAAGGTAGTAGCTAAAGTGGTAGCAAATTATCTCAAAGTGGTTCTGGATAATTGTATCTCATATACCTAATCAAAGATACAGCACTAGTGCACAAAATATGAAAAGAAAATGTGTTGCTATAATTTGTTCCTTTTTTGTTTATTGGAGTGAATAATAGACATATTTATTAGTTTTTTTTATGAGAAATTAGCAACGATGGAGAAACATGATAATATTAAAATTATTGCTTATTTTTAGAAAATTTGTAATTTGCCTGGACAAAATTAGGGTACTACACGAACCTATAGATTTTTAGCATGATGCTAAGAGAGTTGTTGATAGTTTTCATTCTACAAATCACAATGCTACATAATTTGGTAGTATTCTTCAACATTGTAAAACTATCTTTTTTTATTTTTATTTTATGAAAACTCCGGTGTGGAGTTTGTGGGAAGGCAAGCAAATGTGGTTGCCCATGAGTTAGCCAAGGCAACCCCATTATCAGCTAGTTTTCATATATTATTTAATATATCAAATTGTATTGAACATATTTTGATTAATAAAATGCTATAATTTACTCAACGAAAATAAAATAAAATTCAAGGGACATCCATGAAGATGTTTCTATTTATATTATAAAAATGCGCTTCTATTTAGTGTCAATTTTTTAATTTTTTTTTTATTGTTTTTGGAGATCAAAGTCAATCGGTTTAATCTAATTTAATACAAAGATTTTTTTTATACATACCGAATCATTCAGTTTAATTCAGTTCAGTCATGCAGTTCGATCAGTGATCTAATGGTTCGACCAGTGACCCAATATCCTTACAGAGTCGATCAACGGTCCGATTTTTGAAACTATGATTACCACAGGTAGTAGTTATATTATCATCTTTCTATTACCTATGCAAGTTAAGTGCTTCAATTACAATGCAAGTTGAGTTCTTCAATTACATGTTTGTTGAATTTTGCACATGGGTGGTTGGCATCATACAACAATACTCTAACACAAAGATATGGTAAATAAGAGTTCTTGGGTAGTTTTAATTGAAGAAATAGTTCTTTTAATAAATACATAATGTCATAATGCAATCTGAAAATTGTTTTATGACAGCACTCAAAATTGTGATTGCAGTGAGTCTGATTAATAATGATAAGGCAATGGCATTTTAACTTATCTCAATTACTGATAAGAGCCAAGAGGGGAACGGAAATGTTTTTTTGTTATAGGTTGTGCTCTTAAGACTTTGAAGACAAATCCATTTGATCCACATCAAACTAAAATAAAAATAGCAAAATTTAGTAGAGCCAAAGAAGATCTGAGCCTATTTATTAAATGAAACAAATAAATCAAGATGTGAAAATACTAGTCAAGGTTTAAAAAAACGGTCTGTTACCAAGAAAAAGGCCGCGACAAAAAGGTATAGGCAGCCGATGTTACCGTTTTTACAAAGGGAACAAAAATTATGACGAAACGCCGTTACATCCACGACGAAATAGAAAATATGCCATTCATGACAATAAACACAAAATCCGGATATTGTTTCAACTTGTTTCAACTGAGATAGATGAAAATCATATTTTTAGTACATATTTGATCATAAATTACATAATGTTATCTGGTTATTTAGTTCAGAACAGCCGAAATAGCGAAATCCTATATATACGCGACTACGGCCTTAGCTTGACCGCGACCGTTAGTTAAAACCTTGATACTAGTATAGTTTTTTATTGCAATTTTAATTTTCAAATAAGAAACACATCTTATTATCTATTTTTATTTTTATTACATACACCATATATTAAGGAGAAGTTGTACCAACGTAGGAACACATGCAGTAGCTACCTCTTACCATTTCTTGAAATACAAGTTCCAGTAGAATCATCGTGGTCATATTTGTGACTACAATCATAACTACAGCCATTCTGATCAGTACAAGGTTGATCAATAATTGTGCAAAACCCAGGGCCATAATGAAAAAACATGTGCATACGTTAAAGGGTCGACAAGACTATTAGAATATCATTGCCATTATTAGGATATTATTGTTATTATTAGAATATAATTTTCATTAAATAGTCATGATTGTGTAACAAATATACAGAGAAACTGGCATTGTATATGTATCATTGAAAATCAATAGAAAGACATGACCTATCATTCCAATATGGTATCAGTAAGCATATGTACTGATCCTAAACCCTAATTGTGCCGCTGCTCTCCTCACATAACCGGCTGCACAACCTTCTTCTTTCTCTCATCTCACCCACGCTGCTCTCATCAGCTTTCTTTCTCTCATCATGTCTACCGCACAGTCATCTCCCTCCTCCTCTCCCAAATCTTCCTCCTCCTCTCCCAAAAACTCTGCAACCACGTAGAATACCAATCCTCCCATTCATCCTGCATTCACCATCTCTAACATCACCAATTTTTATCAAAATTACCCTAAGTATTGAAAAGGGTCAATATAACACCTAAGTATTGAAAAGGGTCAATATAACACTTGGTCTGAACTCTTCAAAATCCATGCTCGTGTTCATCAAGTCATTGATCATATCATCCCATCTGAAACCACATCATCTCCTAGTCTCAAAGACACCGATCCAAATCTCCGGTCACGTCTTGATGCTGTTGTCCTTCAATGGATTTATGACACGATTTATGATGACTTTCTTCACACCATCATTGAGCGGGATTCAACCGCGGAAAATGCTTGGAACCGATTATTCAAAATTTTCTATGACAATAAAAATTCTCGGGCTCCCTACCTAGAGCAAGAATTATCTAATGTCCATATGGAACAATTTCCTGATGCATCCACCTATTGGCAACATCTCAAATCCCTATCTGATCAACTCTCTAATGTTGGTGCTTCTGTGTCTAACGAAAGGCTTGTTCTTCAACTTATCTTTGGCCTGACAAATGCGTATGCTACGGTGGGTTCACAAATCCGTCATGAAGACTCTCTTCCACCTTTTACAAAGCTCGTTCCTATGATTATCCTGGAAGAAACAACTAAAGCAAAGAAAGCAGCAAATTCCATCAGCAACTCTGTTTTCGTATCATCTCTTGATGATAACGCGGCCTCAATAACTCCCTCTCAGCAGTGTAACCACCGCAACAACAACAACAGTGGTGCTGGTCGTGGTGGCCGAAACAATGGCCGTGGCAGGGGTAGAAACAATGGTTGTGGTGGAGTTCGTTCCCAGCCTCAGCAACATCAGTGGCTTCAGCTTCCCTCTCAGCAGCCTCAGTGGACCACTCCCACATATCCCAGATAGCAGCAGTGGGCATATCCATGACAGCCATGGGCCACTCCACTGTGTCCATATCCGACAACCGGTGCTCCCCATCAACAAATAGACATACTAGGTCCTAAACCTCAGCAAGCTCACATGGCAACTTCTCCACCTCATGTGAACAGTCAGCAAGGCTCATCTTATTATGCTCCGACCGACATCCAAGCTTCTATGCATACTTTCTCCATCTCTCCTCCTGATGATCAATGGTATATGGACAACGGGGCGACTTCTCATATGACAGGAAATGGAGGTAATTAATCTCACATCTTATTTTAATACGAGTAATAATATTACTGTTGGAAGTGGTCATCATATTCCTGTAATTGGTTGTGGTAATGCATCTTTACCCAATTCCCTAACCTTAAACAGTGTTTTGCATGCACCGAAACTTATCAAAAACCTTGTTTATGTCAGAAAATTTACAATCGATAATGACGTTTCTGTTGAATTTGATTATCTTGGTTTTTCTATGAAGGATTTCCAGACAGGAACGCTTTGAATGAGATGTAACAGTTCTGGCGACCTTTACCCTATTCCCACAAGATTAAACACAATAGCACTACCATCGTCTGCCTTTGCTGCTTCATCTAATGAGTTATGGCATAGTCGTTTAGGACATCCAGGAGCTCCTATCTTAAATTCTCTTCATCGAAACAAACTTTTGCTATGTAATAAGTTTCGAAATGATTTCTTTTGTCACTCTTGTCCACTTGGGAAACAAATAAAATTTCCTTTTTATAATTCATTGTCATTTACTTGTATTCCTTTTGACATTGTTCATAGCGATCTTTGGACTTGTCCGGTATTAAGCTCCGGAGGGCATCGTTACTATGTGTTATTTCTTGATGATTTTACTAATTTTTTGTGGACTTTTCCAATATCAAACAAATCACAAGTACATACCGTTTTTTTTTACAATTTCGTGCTCACATTAAAACACAATTTGAACGTGAAATAAAATGTTTTCAATGTGACAATGGCAAGGAATACGACAATGCTCTCTTTCATAAGTTTTGTGAACAAATGGAATGTCTTTTCGATTCTCTTGTCCTCATACCTCCCCTTAAAATGGAAAAGCCGAAAGAAAAATTCGTACAATCAATAATATAATCCGAACCCTCCTTGCCCATGCTTCTATTCCACCAGTTTTCTAGCACCATGCTCTTCAATGGCCACTTACCTACACAACATACTTCCAAATAATAAACTCACTCTCCAATCACCCACCAAAATTCTTTACCAAAAAGACCCGTCATATTCACACCTCCGAGTATTTGGATGTCTTTGCTATCCATTAATTCTATCCGCCATTAGGAATAAACTCCAACCTCGGTCTACACCATGTGTCTTTCTAGGATATCCGTCTAACCATAGAGGTTATAAGTGTTATGAATTGTCAAGTCGTAAAATCATTATTTCTCTACATGTCATTTTTGAGGAAAATACGTTTCCCTTTTCCACCATGAATGCTCTTACAACGACTGACTATAACTTTTTAGATGATGGCATAATCCCCCTACTTCCCTCACACTTGTACACCACATATCCAGGAACCCCCTCTCCTAACTTAACCACCACCCATTCACCATGACCAACAACCCAACAAACTCCTACCCCTCAAACCACGAACCACACAAATGTTCCCCTCTCACCAACCTCCTCGTCCCATCAACCTACACCCACGAACAACGACATCATCTCCACAAACAACACCTACCACCACTTCTCCACCGATTCCAACACCCATTTCCCCTCCTGCACCTCATTCACCTCAAATGAGAACCCGTTCACAACACGGTATTGTCAAACCTCGTACGCATTTCAACCTACACACATCAACCAACCAAACCATCTCTCCTTTACCTACAAATCCCATTGATGCATTAAGAGATCCTAATTGGAAAATGGCATGAAAGACGAATATTATGCTCTTATTGAAAATAAGACATGGGAATTAGTTCCTCGTCCCTCTAATGCTAATGTTATTCAAAGTTTGTGGATTTTCAGGCACAAGAAGAATTCTGATGGTTCTTTTGAGCGATACAAAGCTCGTCTTGTAGGTAATGGTGCTAATCAACAATTAGGTGTCGATTGTGGTGAAACCTTCAACCCTGTCGTCAAACCAGCCACTATTCGCATGGTACTTAGCATTGCAATATCCAAATCATGGTGTCTCCATCAACTAGATGTCAAAAATGTTTTTTTGCATGGAAATCTTGACGAAACTGTGTATATGCACCAGCCTCTTGGATTCCGTGATCCACAATATCCTGAGCATGTTTGTCTCCTCAAGAAATCTCTCTATGGTTTAAAACAAGCACCATGTTCCTGGTACCAAAGATTCACTGACTATGTTGCCACATTGGGTTTCTCTCACATGATCTCTAATCACTCTTTATTCGTTTTTCATTGTGGCCTTGATACTGCTTATATCCTTCTATATGTGGATGACATAATTCTCACTGCTTCATCTGATGCTCTTCGTGACTCTATTATATCTAAACTTAGTTCTAAATTCGCCATGAAGGATTTGGGTCCTCTAAGTTATTTTTTGGGAATATCTGTCACTAAACACACAGGTGGTCTTTTCTTGTCTCAAAGAAAATATGCAGAGGAAATTATAGAACGAGCATACATGTCCTCTTGCAAACCATCACCCACTCCAGTCGACACCAAGGCAAAACTCAGTGGCTTTTCTGGGAATCCATATCATGACCCAACTAAATATCGGAGTCTTGCAGGAGCACTGCAATATTTAACTTTCACAAGACCCGATATCCCTTATGCAGTACAACAGGTATGCCTATTCGTGCATGACCCTAAAATGCAACATATGTCAGCATTGAAGCGTATCATTCGGTATATTCATGGCACTGTTGATTTTGGCCTTCACTTACATCCCTCCTCTGTCAGCAAATTGGTTTCTTACACTGATGCAGATTGGGCTGGTTTCCCAGACACCAGGCGATACAGCTCTGGTTGCTGTGTTTATCTTGGTGACAATTTAATGTCATGGTCTGCCAAACGCCAACACACCCTCTCTCGGTCCAGTTCCGAAGCCGAGTACCGCGGAGTCGCCAATGTAGTATCTGAATCTTGTTGGATTAGAAACTTACTGTTGGAACTACATTGCCCAGTCATAACATCCACTCTAGTTTATTGTGACAATGTGAGTGTTGTCTATTTATCTGACAACCCAGTCCAACATCAACACACCAAACATATCGAGATGGATATACATTTTGTGCGTGAGAAAGTCACCCGTGGCCAAGTACGAGTCTTACATGTCCCTTCACGTTACCAAGTCGCTGACATCTTCAACAAAGGACTTCCGTTGCAACTCTTTGATGATTTTCGTGATAGTCTCAACATTCGTCAGCCTCCCGTTTCGACTACGGGGGTGTATTAGAATATCATTGTCATTATTAGAATATTTTTTTATTATTAGAATATAATTGTCATTAAATAGTCATGATTGTATAGCAAATATACAGAGAAACTGACATTGTATATGTATCATTGAAAATCAATAGAAAGGCAAGGCCTATCATTCCAATAAAGACATGCTTGTTATTTGGCCAAAGTCTTTTCTAGAGGATCTAAAGGAATTACATTGCTTTTCACAACTTATATGACATGAATCCAAAACCTTTGAGCATTCACCTTCTACCGGTATCAATTGCACTTTGGTCCAACAAATTAGAAAAAAAAAGAAGAAGCAAACATTAGTGAGATTCATCATTTATATAGTTTATCTAGGGAATCAGATTGACTGCAGTGACAAAAAATTGTGACACATGCAGTCGCAGAAGAATCCATAGCTGTTGGATAGAGATCATATCGTCTAAATTGTGGTGTAAATTTCCATTTTCTAAAATGAAGAATACCGAGCGGAAAATTTTGACCTTATGATCTTTATATAACAATTAGAAATGTGTTGATTATATAGGTGAATGCATCAAAATTTTGGCCCTTAAAAACAATTATGACAATGGTGAAGAGACAAAGATTTATACCTGAAACAACGACAACCACCAAGACTACAAAAAAACATGAAGAGTTTACTACCCTTTGTGTTAGGTTTAGCGG
>Ga0228710_1002509_pt1 | contig 28961 bp, 23 predicted proteins | sample MedpolnodulmetaG_FD_177995 | JGI IMG/M metagenome (GOLD analysis project Ga0228710, IMG submission 177995) | Root nodule microbial communities from Medicago polymorpha collected in Santa Monica, California, United States - pink nodules | ecosystem: Host-associated > Plants > Roots > Nodule...
TTCTGGTCGTTTTCCTATAATCATAATCGATTTTTTTTTCTTAGAAAAGAAGGAGCGCAGCCTTTTTTTTTTAAAACGAAGGGGCATGAACTTGTTATTTGATTTATAAATTACCATGTAGAGAAAGGTATGAAACAGGGAATAATATAGCCATCTTTTGTTATAGTTAGGTTTAGGGTGCACAAAATATTCATCATAAGAGAGGCAGTATATTCTGTTTGTATTTACTAATTAGTCTCTAATTTCTATTTGTTTGGCTTTATGTCATGCATAATCATTTATCCAAGAAACATATTTTTCTGCATTTTTTTGTGCATTGTTTCTCTTTCATGGACACGGTGAATAATATAGTATGAAGGGGAAAATGTCATTAGCAACGTAGCACCTTTCCTTACATGCATTCCTTTTGTGATTCAAGTTACATAATTGAATATATTTTCTTGATCCTTGAAATGTACAACAACTCAATCTAAGTTTAGAATTGAATGTCATGCGTGTGTATCATTATATGGTCTGTTAAATATGCTCTTTTCGATATGAATTATGTAGGTCTTTATTTGCATGTTCCGTTCATTGTCTTCATATTCATAGTTTGGACTTGACATTGGTGTTAACACTTTTTTTGACCTTTTCATCGCAGCTAGAAAGTCTGGAGGTTTCAGTTTGATCGAGCGTCCAAGAGTTAAGAACATGAGAAAATCATCTAGAGTATCCTCCGTGTCTGAAGTTATGAAACCCCAAATTTGGGAAAAATTTCCTGAAGATCTATTTGAGGTTGTGCTTGCACGACTACCCCTTGCTTCAATTTTCTGCTTCCGAACTGTATGTCGACAATGGAATAACTTTCTAACCTCCCAATGTTTTTTTCAGCATTTTGATCAAGTCTCACAAGTAAATCCATGGTTTTACACAACTTTTGGAAATAACAATGGTATTGTCCCTCTGTAACACAAACACCGGAAATGCCTGTTTTACCGGTTTCTTCTATAGGGGGTCTAGTTTGTTTTTATGATACTTCATATCACGATCTGTGTGTTTGTAATCCACTAACTCGATCCTTCAAGATTTTGCCGACTGGATCCATCGCGAGCTGGGTTTTTTCGGGGATGACAATGAATGGAAGTGCAGGTTACAGGGTCCTACGATTGGGTATTGACGGCGAATATGAAATCTATGACTCCGTAACAAAGTACTGGAGCCTAGGACAAATACATGCAGGTATTATGATCCCGCAATTATTTCCTTCCAAACCTGTTGCCATAGGCACAACACTTCACATCTGGCATATGTATCCAGAAGGGATTCTTTCCTGCGACACGTCAACTGGCATTTGGACACAACACTTATTTCCAGCGCCATTGAATACTTCTTACATAACATTGGTTGAGTCTGATGGACAGATCATGTATGTGGGTCTGGTAACAGAGAATGATGCTACATATGTATGCATATGGGAGCTTTCAAAAACGAGTTTGTTATTGAAGGAGGTTGGTAGAATGACATGCTTAGAATTTCACAAGAAGCTGGCTGACCTGACTTGTTTCGGAAACAAAGGGTGGCTCATGTTGCACTTGCAATCACATAATATGTATCATATGTTTACTTACAACATAGCAACTAGGGAATGGCTGAAGGTTTTTGTGCCATTTGAAATAAAATCGCAGAGTTACAACCAAGTATTTGGAACTGCATTTCAACCAAGTTTGACTGCAATGCCTTGATCTAGTTTATATGTTACAAGCAATGGCCTGGTAATATTTACCTCAAATTATCTAGTTCTTTACATTGCTAGCTGTTGGGACTAATGCAATATATGATGATAATATTCTTTGTTGAGTTTCCGTTTTGGATGTCTCACCCTCGACACTCATATTAAAAACTTAGTTATGAGTCAATTACGATTCTAGTAAGACTGTTAGACATTTAGAGTTAGTTATTCTATTCAGTTAGGTATGTTGCTTTTTTCATTGGAATTTGATCGTTCTTATGCTTGTCCCTTTTTTGTTTCTTTCACCAAAGTAATTATCATTCAAATCAAATGTTTTGTTTATCATCTACCAGTTATGATTGATTGTCGGTGTAAAATGTATTTACATTGACACTGTACATGAATTGAATTGATGATGAAATTCTCTTTATTTATTTTTTACGAATAATAACGAGATGTATTCATAATCTAAGTAGCATGATAACGATATGCCCTTGCAAGAGAATGATCCACTCAATTAGCTTGTCTCCTAATGTAAATTTAAGGTGTTTTATTTTTTGTTATCTACTTTTTAAAACGTTTTCAGAGGGTGTTACAACATATCATTCCTCTAACACGACACCCTTGTGGTACGCTCATACCCCTACCATCGCCACCAAAACCTCTCATTCGCATAACAAATTGCATATAACCCATAATTATAGACCAAATCTACGAACATTTACATTTGTTGCAATTAATGGTGAATGTTTGAGGAGAATTGGATTGAATCTAATTTATTTTTTTTCAAAAAGTGGATAATGTTTGAGGAGATTTGGATTGAATCTAATTTTTTTTTCCCTCTATGAGTAGTGTTGTGTGTGGTGGCCTACCTCTAATTGATGCTACAATGATACTTCTCCGGTCTAAAGGCGATCCTGATGATAGGGTCCTTTTATTAGGGTACCAAAAAATTTGTTTGCATTTTTATAAATCATATTGTAAAAAATGTATTTTTATTTGATAGTTAGATCCTTGGTTCTCCTTGTTCACAAGAAATTTGACTCCCTTCCTTCAAAAAAAACACAAGAAATTTGACTCCCTCAAAAAAAATGTACTTCATAGGATACATTTTAAATAATTTGACTTTATTTTCTACTGAAAATGATTTTTCAAAGGAATGTCGATAGAGCATATTATTAATGAAAAAAGAAATTAACAAGTATGCTTCTTGTATAGAAAAATGATATTTCTACAACCATTTTGTGATAATTTTTTTCTCATACTCGTATTATGTTTTTAGTTTTTCTTTGTTACTTTGATTTTCGTGTCAATAACTACTTTGTTAAATCCATAATTGTCCCACAAGTTGTTATACAAATGGTTGTGCCACTAATTGAAAAACTTTTGACAAAGATAGGATAACTAATTTAAGAGTGACCTGGAAAGATAGAGACCAAAAGAACACTGCACATATCACCATTCCATCGTATTTTAGAGGCTATATCCCTAATACAATCGAATTATTTCTCAATGCAAATATCTTTTTACAAATGTTTTGCACTTTATGAAAAAACTAGTTTTATTAACACTTATAATCCAGGTCTTTAAAGTTCTCTTAACTAGAATTATCTAGGGCAGAAAAATTGCAGTGACTGGGTTTATTTCTCTCCTATATTTCTCGCTCATCTTATTTATCATTTTTGGTTCGTCTTTCCCTTTCTTAAAATACACTAAAGTCACAATAACTTTTCTGCCACAAAATCACAGAATCCGAATCCAAATTATGTGAGACTCGTTACCAATTATACCATGACTGATCCCTCACGAATACATAACATCAATTGTCATATTCATAACTACTAATATCAATCAGTCGCATTATGTAAAATTAAACAAAAGAGGTGCAATAGTTGTATAATTTAAAATTTTAAAAATCCTTAAAACTTCATCAAAACATGAACAGGAACTGGGTATAGTCCAAGTACATGTAGAAAAGTATAGTCATATTTTCTACAGGGCTAAGAAAGAGAAGATAATACAGTCCAACTCAAAGCTCCATTATGCCATGCCTCCACTCGTTGCTGTCCTGATTATCTGAAAGAGAGCTGTGTAATAAAAGCATGCAAACATGTCAGATGAAACTGTACAACATAGCTCAAGAAAATGATAATGAAACTACAAAACATGGCTCATGAAAATGCTAATGGAAGAAGGGTAAATATCTCATCCTAATCCTTAAGGTATTACAAACCTTTGATCATGCGGCACCAATTCCCTCGGGAATACCAATTCCCTCCGGAATTGCTAAATCCTTAATTGAACTCCACTTTAACCATTACACAACAATACCCTTTATAATCCCCCTTATTCTTAATATAAAACGCACGCAAAAATAATATTTTAGTTGCGAATGCATATTCGATTCAACAGGAATTGCAATCCAAATGATTTTCACTTCTTTTGGCAAAGGGCAATGGAAACTATAATTCAATTCAAGGCTCAACTATATATTATGTACTCAAGGTACTTTGGAATACAAAACATATTCATCAAGCAATGAAATAATAACAAAATTAAATAAGGATTTCTTGCTTTCTCATGACACGTGAGTATCGGTATCGAGTTCTCAATGAATAATGTTCACAACAATATTGCAAAGATTGAACCAGACATTGAATCCACAAGACCTCAAACAGTTCAACAGCTCGAACCAGACAAAACCGCGATTGAACATCACAAATAGCCGAACTAACAATAGTTCAGCTCGTGGCTCAACCAATTTAACTATCGGTTCAGTTTTTAAAACATTAGTTCGCAATGCATAACAAATAAATCACACAAACAATAAACATTCACAATTCATCACAAGAATTAGGAATATGATTCTAACGAAAACAAAAATAAGCAAAACGCATAAGGACAACAACATTGAAAGGGTAATCTTACATGATCCAATGACAACAAAGACGAAGAAACCAAGCAACACCGGGCCAACGGGATAGTCATTTCCTTTCTTAACAGTTGTTTCTGGCACACTTCCTCTTTTGGTGATATTTTTCTCAAACTTCTCCACCTTCCTAACTGCAAGGCGCTTTGATGTAGTCTACACACAAAAAAAAAACACCAAAATTCCAAATCTCAATTTCATTCAACATCACAAAACCAAATTCAATCAAAATTTAACAATTCAAAATCACATACATCAGATCAGAACAAATTATTTCAGATCCATAAGCTGAAATCAATGTAACACACATAAATCCATAAGCTACATAAAATTTGACCTAATTTTGATAAATTTCTGATTTCAATTATGAATTTGCATAAACACAACGAGATTTGCGTCAATTGAATTTCAAAACATCAATTCAGATTATTTTTTCAAAAATTTCAGTAGAATCATGACAAAAACAAGGTAAAAAAACTAACAGATCTAAACGAAGAGTGAAAATTAACGAAGCTGAAGAATGCGATAAATGGAAGAGAGGAAGAAGACGAACCATGATTGATTGGTAGGATAATGGATCTCCGGTGGAAAAACGAAGAGATCGCCGGAAAATTGAAAGACGGTGGTGATGTTCTTTCCCGGCACTGACTCTCTCCGACGTTTTATTTAGAGATTTCTGAATCTGTGAACGGTGATCGTTGTTACCGGTTATTTATTTCCAACTTTTTTATTTATTTATTTATCCACTTACCTAATATGCCTAATTTTGTTGACTTTAATAATGGATACCCGAGTATACCGTCACGGCTTATTCGCGATTGGACAAAGGTGTTACACGTGTACACGTGGTGTTTGAATACTGGATGAGAGTTAATTTACTACGTGAATAAGTCCTTCATAAAATTTATTGTCCAAAATCAAAAATAATCTTACATAATTTGTTAGTTTTATTTATTTATTTTTTGATGTAAAAGTTGTTGGATAATTTATTTAAGTATTTTAAGACAAGTGTATTGATGGCCCTTTGAATGATGAGTTGTCATTGTAAGGAGAAAACCATTTGTCATAGCCCATAGAAAAATGATGATTTGTCATCATCGTAGAAATTAGAAAAGAGAATAATATGTGCACTCCATACCAAAATATAAATAAATAAAAATAAGTTTTAAAAAATAGATTTAAATTCGAGCTTAACTCAGTTGGCAGTTGGGATGTAAAAGTTCGGTTTGATTCGGTTTTTGGTCAAAAAATGTCTGAACCAATGAAATTTTTATTGGTTCAGTTTGGTTTGGTTTTTACTGTTTTTGAAAAAAGAAACTGATCCAAACTAGTTTGATTCAGTTTGGATCGGTTCGGTTTATCGGTTTGTTTGTTTTCACAAATTTATATTTCATGCATACGACATACTCAAATATTTCATGAAACTTTAGTTCTTCCATATTCTTAGTTTTTCAAACAACTATGTATAACTAACATGAAAAACTAACAGAGATGGACAATCATAATTGCAATGAGGAACAATATGTTAGGTGTGGTTGGTGACTAGTATTCTTTTTTAGTATAAATGAAATAGAGTCTAGGTGATGAGATGAGATGATGTTAGCAGAAAGTGATGGATTAAGGAGTATTTTATGTTGGGCTTTAATTTTCAGCTTAATAGTGTGTTTGGTGAGGGATAATATTAGTAAAACAGCGAGTGAGTTGGCATCAGTTCGATTCATCGGTTCACCAAATATCAAAATCAAAAACCAATAACCAAACCAAACTAGATTGGTTCAGATTTGTTCAGTTCAATTTTGAACTGAACCAAACAAGATCGGATGCTTTTTCAGTTTGGTTTGAATTTTCGGTTTCATCGGTTTTGTCTGAACCGCTTACATCTCTAGTTGGCAGAGATATTGCATATTATATGCAGTGACCGGAGCTTGAACTCCGGTCACCCCACTTCTCTATATTTAAAATGTGTGAGCTCTAATCACTAGCCTACTTGATAAATTTTTTTTGACTTAAATACAATTTTGATACTCTTATTTTTATTTTTCTAAAGTTTTGGTATCTTACTTTAAAATTCAATTTTTTTCGTTTACTCTTTCAATTTTAACGACTTATGATTTCCTATCTCATCTTGGGATCAAATTTGATAACATGTCCAATTCATTAATGACGTGATAAAACACTTGCAAACAAGTCGTTAAATTTTGATATTTCTACATGTTCTTTGTCATATCATTAGTGACTTTGATATGTAATCGAAGTTGACCTCAAAATAGAATGAGACTTAAAAGTTATAAAAAAAATTGTAAGAAGGAGAAAAAAAACTGAATTTTAAAATAATAATATCAAAACTTCAAGGAAAAGGAAAAGCATAGGTATTAAAAGTGCATTTAAGCAATTTTAGTTTTATTAAAAGGTGAAAACAGTCTATAGTGTAACGTGAATTTGAACTCGTAACTCTCCTCTTTTTACACTTAATATGTGAAAGAACAATATTAGTTCAAAAATGCAAATAATCCCATGTTGTACTTTAAAATATTAGGGATTTATGTTCACTAATATGATGATGATAAATGTTTTATACAATTATCATATTTTTTCCTGTGAAGGTTGCCATTATAAAATTCTTTGAGAATTTCATTAGTGGTAACGAGATTTTTTTCTTACAAATTATTAATGAAAACTAACGATCTCCTCAATTATAAATGAAGAACATGTGATTAATTATGAAACTAAAATTTTGACTAAAGTCAACTATTATTAAAACATTTTTACATGTTGAGTTTCATTTTATCATTGGGTAACCACTTGCTTAATAATTCCGCTATAATTTATTCTATGTGTAAAATATGTGTCTGAGTTTATAAAACTCTAATAGTGGTAAATTTGTATAATCGCCTATGTTGATAATTTTGCACCAACAATCAAGTATTACATTGTTGAATATCATATGATTAAATTACTTATATGTAAATGATCGCTAATAAGAATCTCATTCATGTTTATATATATGTTGGATTGGTGGAGGTGCGTAAACAATGTTATATATTAGTGAACTATAACGAGAATTCCACTTTTGTTTATATGTGTGCGCGCGCATTTACATGTTTGTGATCAATATGTGTGTGTTTACACAATGACATATACTAAACTAAATTTGTATAGCTGACATAAATTCTTGCGAACAATATAAAGTATAAAGTATGACATAACCCGAGAGACTTTTAACTTCAACCCATTTTATTATATTGAGATGTATATAATCTTTTTTAATCTTAGTAAGTCTTTTGATATTTTGGGTTAGTGATAGTTTATTGTAGCATTTTTAAATGTTTGAGCTATTGTTTAATAACTCATTTAATATGTCACTCTAAATTCTTTATTTGAAATGCAAGTCTTTAACATGTATGATCTGTTTTTAATATTATGTTCGATTTCTACATCGTTCAAGCTTACTTCACTTCTAGTTAATTAATGTTCCGACCATAATTAATATTTTATTTTTAAAAGTCACATTCATGTAATAATTGATTATTGTAATTCAAGTGGGAGAATATTAGATTAATTATTTAATTAATCAATTATGCATGTATTGAAAATAATCAATTATCAAAAAATATTATTAATTAAAGAATTTTTATACGCACATCCCATGTATTTTGGGTTACACCCAAATTTATTTAAAATTTTACAATAATAGCAAAATTGTCCTTTTATATAAATTTTCTTAAAACTTTGATTTCATTCATTGTTACTCTAAAATTTCACCATCTTTCACCGACAAACAATCATGGATGCTCAATCAATCTCTATAAAAGATCAAAGAGTAAATCAAAACACCTTTCATTGCATATAAGTAAGTGAATTTCTTCTTTTTGTTCAATGATTCTCAAGTTTCTATTTTTTCTTGTTGTTCAACGTTGATATGTTATGAACTCTACAATGACGGTTGTTTGATGGTGCAACACACACGCATTAACGTTAATTAACATTGTTGAAGTTAACTTAAATTCAGGTTAAGTAGGTACATGCAAACTTAGTTTACATAACCTACTTAAACTGAGTTTACAGTTTACACGTACATACTTAAAATAACATTACGCAGAATCATTAAACAAGGTTGAAGAGTTTAAAGCAAAATTTAATTTTTAGTATGCATGCTTAAACTCAGTTTACATGACCTACTTAAACTGAGTTTAAGATTAAACTACACTAGAATCAAGTCTTCTCCATCGTTAACGCAAGTCCTTTTTTTCCCTTTAAGTTTTGTTTCACTCAATTTCAATTACAGTAGAATAAAGTCTTCTCTATCGAAGGGAGAAATCTTGCTTGGAGAAGTATGATTTTGGAAGAGGAGAGAAGGAATAGGCGTTTTCTGGATGTTGGAAGAAGAAATAAGATAGAGGCCTTAGTTTTTTTGGATGAATTTGAAAATTAAATTTTATTTAAAGGTAATTTTATCATTTTGGGGTGTAGCCATGAATATATGGGGTATAATTAGAAATATTCTTAATTAAATTATGGTCTAACACCGTTAAACAATACTCCCTCCGTGCCATAATACTTGACACAGTTGACCTTATTACGCATGCCAATGCATAATTTTGAGCTTAAATATTTTGAATAATATATTAGAAAAAATTATGAAAATTTGATATTTTGAAAATATTCATCGAGACAAATCTAACGACATCTTTTATGATATTATTTATCATTTTATATTAGTAGAAAAATATGGTCAAAGTAAGTTAGATTAAAATTACATATTATCAAATAGGTCATCTATTGCAGGACGGATGAAGTAACTAATAATGAGTTATTTGGCTGTGCTCTATTTTTTAATGAATCATAGTGAGTTGAACCACTCACTAAAACTCAACGAAAGGTAACAACTTTCAATTGTTTAACTATTTAAACATTATCTCATCCAACCTTACATATATGGTGAAAACCTAACATATGAATCTAAACGACGATTCAATCCTCTCATACTTGCTCTCTAATCAACTATCTCCATGATCCTAAATTCTAAAAGTATGTCGTTCGTGATCTATCTTTTTTACTATAGATAGATATGCTATAATTTATATTTATGATTCATTAGATACATAGTTAAATTCCAAAAATCCAACATGTTTTTTAGGTTAAACAAACAAGGATGATTATTAACTAACTTTTGCGAGTCGACGTCTATGGTTGTTTGATTTTGTTACAAATTTCAAGTGAAGATTGATGATGGGTAAGGTCCACCATATAACTTGTCAATTTTGAATATAGAACTTTCAAGAATAAAATTGCTTCAAATTTTTAACATGTGACAATCATTTTCATTATGTCCTAATCACTACGTGGCCACTTCTTGATTAAAGGGCCGTCTATTCTAGCTCCTGCTTGCTTTCCATCTAAAATAGCAATTTTTTTCCCTCCTTATTTGGATGCTCCCCAACCACTTTGGCCCTTCACTTGTTTCACCATCACAAATCACAATATTGCCCCTGAGCTCCTACTCAATTTACGCCCACATACCCAATTCCTTGTCAAACTTTTGCTTCTTGTTGCCTCCTATGAAGTAAACATATCTCCCCGGATTTCACTCCTTGGTTAGAAGAAGTGTTTGTTACGACAACATTTATGCAGTACTATGATAGCCTATTGATGAATTTACCTGCGACATAGTTGTGATATTTTTGACCTTTATTACTTTGGTGTCTAGAGTTAGATTATTTGTCTCTTCAAGGCGTTTTAAACCTTCTGGGAATTGCTTTCAATTTCATATATAAAATAACATTCAAGACATGCTTATAAAAGCAACTTAATCAATTGTATAAAATAGGCGTTTATCACATAAGTTTTAAAAATAAAATAAAGTCAAATTATTTTTAGGAGAATGTTAACCGGTGCCCCGGAGTATTGGTTAAGCATCTAAAATAGGTAAGATTTTATTAAAAAGTGGTGTAATAATTAGTTAGTTAAAAGTAACAGTTTATATTTCCAAAACAATTTTTCTACTTTTGGATTCGTCAACCAGTGCCCCAAGGGACTGGACACCCGTTAACAAGACACTATTTTTATACAACTTGGTTTTTAGTGGCAGGTTAACATATCTTTCCATTTGCGTAGCTGGAAAGTTAAAACAATTACTAATAGAAAAGGAGAACATGTTCCAATTCCAATTAATAAAGTGGTGACAAATACATAAATTCTCTCTCATTTTCCCTCGTGTTGGACCAGTTAAACTTAATATATGTCAATTTATCAGTTAGATAGCTAAGTTTTGTGTCCGATTACAATGTAAAGTTAAACAGTGAAATTATAAAGAAAAAAAAAATAACACCTTGAGTTGAGAATTTCTCATCATGCATACTTTTTTGACCCTCGCTGTTATCCATGGCCAATGGCAATTTTGGTAAAGTATATAATATGGGAGCATCTAAAAAGGTGATGCTTATTCTTGAAATTTTGGTTCCATGCAAGGGTAGTTTTGGCAATAAAAAGTACAGCAAAACAAACATACGCACGTACGCACATAGCTAAGCAAGCTAACTAACGACTATGCGTGAAGAAGTTGTCTACTGAAGTGGACGAATAGTAGGGATGTGAACAGTCACAAAGTAAAGAAAAGTTGCTATTTCTGCTGAGTGGAACCATACCTTTCTCTTCTCTACATTATTAACTGTACCATGCTAAAAATATAATATATAATACTATATAATAAACTTTTTCATGTCAATGATTTTTTCGTTTTAAAACAATATATAATATATTTTCTCAACTGGACATTTTGGACAGAGTCACAGAGACAATGGCTTATAATATTGAATATATTTTTGCTGCATATTCTCATCCTCTTTCTTTTGCAAATTCTCTCATCTCAGCTACATGAACTCATTATAATTATCTTTTTACACTGTGTATAGCTTCTACTAGAAGAGAGAGAGAGTCAAACCTTGAACACTCACGTGGTTCTGTTCTTGTTTTTGGTATATAGAATACGACCCTGCAGTTAGTTCATGCTAGAGTTTCTGTGTAGAATGAAAATGATGATATAATTCGAATCTTTTGTAGCTTTCCTATTGGTCCCTCCTTTTGGTAGCTACTACCTGACAAGATATAACAAATAGTATCAATTTCTGTTGAGAGTTAGAAACCAGAATCTTATCATTCCTTTATTTTATTTTATAAGGGTGTGTTAGTTTCTTATTATTTGTCACAAATTCTAGTGTTGATTTGCATTTCTTAAATTTAATCTATTTGGTTGGATAAGACAGCATCTTATTATCAAGGTCACATCCTTAATTATTTCTCTTTTTCTTTTCATTTTTCACTTTAAGTTGCTTAGTAGTTACTAGTTAGTAGTAGAAAATTGGTAGATTTTGTGCAGCTCATTTTTCACAACATTTTTAGTGATTAGGTGTTGTAAGTATTCATTAACAGTGGAGTCAAATATACAAAGATGTGGCTGAAATGGTGGGAGAAGATTTTAGGGAATGGTTACAAAATCAATCAACAGTACTATCAGTATATTGGGTCAAAGAGAGTGAAGAGAGAGTTATGGAGAAAGCTTTTGTTGTCATGGGTATTGGGTTGGACTGTAGTGTCTTTGTGGATCTTCTGCTTTATGAGTTTACAAGCTACTGAGAAGAGGAAAGAAACTCTTGCAAGCATGTGTGATGAAAGAGCTAGGATTGTTCAGGATCAGTTTAATGTTAGTATGAACCATATTCAAGCTATGTCTATTTTGATCTCAACTTTTCATCATGCCAAGAGTCCCTCAGCCATTGATCAGGTACTAATTTTCAATATATGTAATATTTTTTTGTGCCAACCCTCAGATTCCGCAGAAAAAGAGTAACACGGAGTTTAGTCGGAAGGTAAGTAAAATCCGGTCAAAGATTGTTCTAGGCAAGGTTCTAACGTTAGTACTCTCGATCAATTTGACTTTCACTGAAATGTAATACGTAATCTTGCAGATTAGGACTAATAATATCTCTAATCTTATAACTCTGTAGCATTGATAAAAGGTGAGTTTGGTGTCCGGCACGTGTGGGTGCGGACACACCCACACACATGTCAACTCGTCAGTGTCGTGTCTGATTTTGTGCCAGTTCTTTATACTCTTTTGATTAAAAGCTTAATTGTTTAATTGGGATATCAATCTATGCAGAGAACTTTTGCTAGCTACACAGAAAGAACAGCTTTTGAGAGGCCTCTAACAAGTGGTGTGGCATATGCTGTAAGAGTGCTTCATTATGAAAGGGAACAATTTGAGAAGCAACAAGGTTGGATTATTAAGAGAATGGATACTCTAGAGCAGAATCCAGTTCATAAGGACAATTATGCCGTAGAGGAATTGGAGCCATCTCCTCTTCAGGAAGAATATGCTCCTGTCATATTTGCACAAGATACAATTTCACATGTCATTTCTGTTGATATGCTTTCTGGAAAGGTAGGTTTATGTGGTGAGATTCTTGTTAAATTTTATAAAGACCAAAGTTTTCATCTGAATTAGTAATACCTAATGGATATTTGAACCATAGATTATAGAAGTTATTTGTGAAAATGCTATGCAATAGACGTAAATGTCCTAGTGATAATTTGAATCCTTTCACTCTTTGTTCAAGATGTAGGGCAATATGCTTTTTGTGTGTCTATATACTTGTGTCCTCATGTACAACTGTAGAGACAAATTCATCGAGTCAGATAGGACTACATGGATGACAAAACTCTCTTTTAAGAATTAGACATATGTTATATTCATTTGTTCATCAACAGGAAGACCGTGATAATGTGTTGCGTGCAAGAGAATCGGGCAAAGGGGTTTTAACTGCACCCTTCAGGCTTCTCAAATCAAATCGGTTAGGTGTTATCCTTACGTTTGCCGTCTACAAGAGATATCTTCCATCAAACGCAACCCCAAATGAAAGGATTCAAGCAACTAATGGGTATGCATATATTTTTGAATTCGATTAATTTCTCATGCCATTAGTTTGTTCTTTGTTCATTGATTTAGTTTAGCTTATGCCTTCGGTTTATCTAAAGTTCTGAGGTAAATAGTCTACCAAGCAGCTAAACACTCCATTCACATTTGATGGGAAAAATTCATGAACAGTCGACCATAATTAGGGCATGTTTGGATTGACATATTTGAGCTTATCTATTGGCATAAGCACCTGTGAATCGTGATATTTTTTGGAGAGAAAAAAAATTCATGAATACAGTTTAGTTTTAGAAGTAGCCTTTTAATTTCTTGTATATTGCTAACAGGTATCTTGGTGGGGTATTTGATGTTGAGTCATTAGTGGAGAAATTACTTGAGCAACTTGCTAGCAAGCAAAGTGTAATTGTTAATGTATATGACACTACAAATCATACTCATCCAATTGCCATGTATGGCTCAAATATATCAGGCGATGTGTTCAATCATGTCAGCACTCTTAACTTTGGTGACCCTTTCAGGAAACATGAGATGCATTGCAGGTATTAGCAATGCTTCACACCTCTGTCCTCCTTAATGTTCAACATAGTTTGTAATAAATGAATGACATTTAAGTCCGACTCTTACACAGGTTCAAACAGAAACCGCCTTTGCCATCGGCTGCAATATTAACTTCAATTGGCATTCTTGTTATTGCTCTCCTTGTTGGACATATTTTCTATGCCACCGTGAATCGAATTGCAAATGTAGAAGATGATTACCATGAAATGATGGAGCTTAAAAAACGTGCGGAGGCAGCAGATGTTGCAAAATCCCAGGTATGCATTTACCTCTTTAATTTGTTTAATAAATTTGCTTAACCTGCACTAATTACACGGACTTGACCAATTATAATTGCAGTTTCTTGCCACTGTTTCCCATGAAATCAGAACACCGATGAATGGTGTTTTAGGTGAGTTTTCTAATGTCTATGGTTTAGTATACAGTGTCTGATTTTCAACTATATAGGAATGACTCCCTAAACCATAACTTTGTTCTATAATGCATTTTCAGGGATGATGCATATGCTTATGGACACAGATTTAGATGTAACTCAACAGGAATATGTAAGAACAGCACAGGAAAGTGGAAAAGCTCTAGTATCACTTATAAATGAGGTTTTGGATCAGGCAAAGATTGAATTTGGTAAGCTAGAGCTTGAGGCAGTGCTTTTTGACATACGATCGATTTTGGATGATGTATTGTCACTATTTTCCGATAAGTCCCAAGGAAAAGGAGTTGAGGTAATATATTTTTCATTTATTGATGCACTTTGATCATGGTGAAATTTTCAAAACATGCATTGTCTAATTATAGCTCATTCCTTTTCATGATTTAATTGCTTGGCAATCACAGTTGGCAGCTTATGTGTCAGATCAAGTTCCTAAACTGCTAATAGGTGATCCTGGAAGGTTTCGGCAAATAATTACTAATCTCATGGGCAACTCAATTAAGGTAAGAACCTTATTAATCATGCATGTCACGTAGGCAATGTTTGGATAAATAACTTATTTAAGCATTTATAGCATGAGAGGCTATCATGCAAGTGCTTATGTAAAAACTATTTCCATTACAAAAGATAAAATAAAGTCAAATTGTTTTCATTTAAGCTTAAGTTATTTTCATAAGCTATCCTAGAGAGTTCATGGACATGTCATAAGCTGTTTTCATAAGATCTCTCAAACAGACAAGTGCTTATGCTAGCAGATAAACTCAAATAAGTCAAACCAAACAGGCTTTTAGTTAGATATCATACTATTTCATGGAAGCTACTCATGCAATTTTTGAACAATGGTAAAAATGTTACAATCAGTGTTACAGCAAAGAATGACTATTAGTATAGTAAAATTGATGTGTATTTTGTAAAGAATAAGGATCATGAAAATTGATTCTGTAATTGTTTTGCAGTTCACAGACAAAGGACACATTTTTGTGACTATCCATCTTGTTGAGGAGATTGTTCATTCTATAGAGGTTGACAATGAATCAAATCCAGAAAATACATTGAGTGGTTTTCCCGTTGTGAAAAGTTGCCTGAGTTGGAAAGGATTCAAGGCTTTCAGTCAAGAGGGACCACTTGGTTCTTTCTCTTCCACCTCTAGCGATCTTATAAATTTGATTGTATCTGTTGAAGATACAGGTGACGGTATTCCTAGAGAATCGCAACCTCTCATCTTCACTCCATTCATGCAAGTAGGTTCGTCGATCTCCCGAAAACATGGAGGAACTGGTATTGGACTAAGCATTAGCAAGTGTTTGGTTGGCCTCATGAATGGTGAAATTGGATTTGCAAGTGAACCAAAAACTGGTTCCACTTTCACTTTTACTGCTGTCTTTGCCAATGGACTCCTTAGTTCTAATGAGTGTAAAATACTGCAAATCAACGACCAATCTAAACCTGCATCTTCAGAATTTGAGGGTATGAATGCATTGGTTATTGATCCAAGACCTATTAGAGCAAAAGTGTCTCAATATCACATCCAACGCCTTGGCATTCACGTTGAAAAGGTTTCAGATTTGAACCAAGGGTTGTCAACCATAAACAAAGGGAATGCAGTTACCAACATGGTCTTGATTGAGCAGGAAGTTTGGTATAGAGATTCAAGCATGTCATCTCATTTTTTCGATAGCACAAGGAAAGTCAACTGCTGTTTTCCTCCAAAGTTGTTCATTCTTGTTAATTCTAGTAACTCTTCTAAAACTAGCAGTTTAACGTCAGATGTTCATAATCCTACTATCATTACAAAACCACTCAGGGCAAGCATGCTTGCTGCGTCACTACAACGAGAGATGAATTTTAGGAACAAGAGAACTCTAAATAGGGACCTCCAAAATTTGTCTCTTAGCCATCTTCTTGTTGGGAGGAAAATTCTAATTGTTGATGATAATGGCGTGAATCGGGCAGTAGCAGCTGGTGCTTTGAAAAAGTACGGAGCAGATGTGGTTTGTGTTAGTAGTGGAAAAGATGCTATCACTTCGCTGAAGCCCCCGCATCAGTTCGACGCTTGTTTCATGGATATTCAAATGCCAGAAATGGATGGGTATGCAATAAAAATTATTATTTTCTCCAAACTCTTACTTCTTGCCATAGAAATACCACAATTTATGTAATTATCAATTCTAAAACTACAATCATCATTGTGTTAGAAGTTGCTAATATTTACTATTCTTTTTCAACAGTTTTGAAGCTACAGGTAGAATCAGAGAGATGGAACAGAATGTAAACACGGAAGTATCTATAAACTGGCATGTGCCGATTTTAGCGATGACTGCAGATGTAATTCAGGCTACACATGAGAAATGCCTGAGGTGTGGAATGGATGGATATGTTTCAAAACCATTTGAAGCCGAACAACTTTATAGGGAAGTTTCTCGGTTTTTCCTGTCATCTTGAAAAGAAACAGAAAAGTTTTGGTATTTCTGTGAAGGATGTTATCTATCTCATCGTCACACAAAAGGGAGGAAATTATGAACTGGTTCATTATTTACCTTTTTGACTCAAATCATTTTAATTTTTGTGCTGTTTATGAAAGATCCCTGGTTTAGAATATTGTTTTTGTGATAGGGAGTGTGCATAGTAGGATCCAAGTTGTAGTTGGTTGTAAAGAGCATCAAAACCCATTGATTCTTCCATGTAAAGTCAGTCAGTCTCTCATTTGTGTATGTTACATGTAAAGTTGTGTAGTCTAGGCATGTAATAGTTATTTATAGGTATGTATTAGGTTGATTGAAGTGAAATAAAGGAAAGTAGGTTCTTGGAAACAAAGGTACCATCAACCATGTACATATGACTCAATAAAAGTAAGTACTACATTAGTTTCACTTCCTTGTGTTCTTAAAAGTGCCGGAATTTGGCTTTCAAATATTGTAACTGATATGTACATAAATAAATTATACTATAGTATAGTGTAAGAGTAGTCTACCATTTAATCAGTAGATTTTTGAAGTTCTTGATTTATCGTTACTTTGCCTTGTCATGCCAATGCAAATATTCTTTTGGGTGGGATCTCGAAAGCAACCCAGTCCAGCAAGGGGGATGCAAACTTCCATCTCCACATGGGATTCCATCTAGCTGAGATTATGAAATGAAAGTTTAGGAAGATGTGTTATGATTTAGTCAAGCGTACTTTTGCTAATCTAAACCAAGTAGATCCAACCCAATTCACTAGTATTTAAAACATAGGGGCAAGGTGAATTGGTCATAAAAAAAAAGACTATGACATGATATTTGCTAAAAAAAAAAAAGACTATGACATGATACACTAATTGAATTTGTGACTCCTTCGTGCTGATCACACATCAATGCTACTACATCAAGTACTAATTTGTGTACGAAGGTCTAAGCACTAGTAATCAATCCTTGCGTTATTGCCATCAGTAACAAATTTGTTCCTGAGATGCTAATTGGTTTTTTTAGTGAGGTGATATAGATGTGCGATCAACATGCAATGCGAAATGTCTAGTGCGTACGTTAAAGTCTTTAACGACACAAGGAGATGTCAACAAAGCAGAACTGGAGCAAGTAGGGAGTACGCTCCCGCCATAAAAAATGGTCTCCATTCTCGTTTCAATTCACTACCTCGGGAAATATCATCTCTCCATCCTTGTCTTCGCGAATTTCAATTGGGACCAAATCAATATTAAAAAAAGTAACAAATTTTATTATTTTCAATCAAATTAGTCCAAATTACTAGTAAAAAGATTAAAGTTTAATCATAAAATAAATAAAAAAATCATGACATTACTGCGAGTCTAGTGACAACAATAAACATCACATATAAATGAAATTTATACATATTATTTGAGTCTTGGAAACTTTCTCTCATGTCCCCATCACCAGGAGGAAAACTTCTCTATCTTCGAGCAAACAGTTCTTACATGGATCCTCATTTATGTGTATAAATTGCATTCATAGACGCAAGTTTATAGCGAAACCATTTATTTATTTTATAATTTTTATTTTTATTTTAAGAATGTATTTATCAATTTGCAATACTATTTTGGTCAAAGCTTACCGTTTCAAGAGCCAAATTGTTGATTCCACTAGTTTGTTTTTTGATCTGGCCCAATTCAATCCAATCTAATTTGTGTTTATATTTTATTTATGTTTCTCATAAAAAAAGGAATCAATTAATACATTATTATTTAGACAAAAGAAATATTCTATTAGAAAGAAAAAAAAAGACAAAAAGGAAGATTCTATGAATAAAAAATGAAAAAGAAAAAAAATGATTGAAGAATCAAATTCCAAACAACACGATATAAAGAGAGCAATTAATACATATATAGAGGGGAAAGAAGAGAGGAGAGGGAGAGAGAGAGATGGATCCAGACGCGTTGGCAAAGGCATTTGTAGAGCACTACTACACAACATTCGATAACAACCGTGGTGGACTAGCCACTCTTTACCAAGAAGGTTCCATGCTCACTTTCGAAGGTCAGAAGATTCAAGGTTCCCCCAACATCGTCGCCAAACTTACTTCCCTCCCTTTTCAGCAGTGTCATCACTCCATCACCACCGTCGATTGTCAACCTTCCGGTGCCAACGGCGGCATGCTCGTCTTCGTCAGCGGTAATCTTCAACTCGCTGGTGAACAACACGCCCTCAAATTCAGTCAGGTCAGGAAAAGTTGTAGGTTAAACAATTGAGGATTTAGATAGTGATATGGAAAGTTGATAGTATAATTTTGTTTCCAGTATAGTTAGAAATATTTATGGTATTCTGTTGACCTTTCCATTTTTTTCACCTGGTCCCATACGGATTCTTTTAATGACTAAATTATCACAACTTCTGTTTTCAGATGTTCCATTTGATGCCAACACCGCAAGGAAGCTATTATGTGCTGAATGACATATTTCGTTTGAACTATGCCTAAAGATAGACCATCAAATATATGACCTGAAAGGCCACAAAAGCTGTTTGCTTATAACTGTTTCAGATTTCACACTTGAAAATGGATTCATTTTGGTTGGTTTTGTTGGATGCTTAATTGTGCTTGTTGTGTTTAGAATTTTCTGTTGTGATTTGTCAGAAAACGGCTTCAAGGATAAGTTGCCGAAATATTTACTGGTTATGGGAGATTTAAAACCCAAATATACTTCTGATTGTTTCCTGAATGAAGGTTTGTTATTTTCAACAGCAGAAGCATGCAATCGACTGTTCTTAGCTGCACAAAGAAACCAATCACGTTTTATATAAAAGAGTACGCGGTTAAAATGATGGTTTTGTCTAATAATGTGCATAAGTAAAATAGTCTTGCATCATGCACAAAGTTTTTTACCATTGGATTAATAAGTTCTATTATATCCCATTTGATCGAATGACGAAATTTATTTCTCACATTACGAAAACTAATCTATGCCAATGCTGATATTTATTGATCACATAGTGAAAACTAACCTATGCATAGTGCAAGACTTATTTCACTTGTGCCTAAAATGTATCAACTTTGATAGCATTTTATTGTCGATTGGTCATTTTGCTTTCCTACCTCGACTGCAAAAAGAGAAATTGTGGTAATTTTTGGGTTATAACGCCAAATTGAACTCTTACAAGTTATTTTATGTTGTTTTACAAAATTCAGATTTTTAGAATGTATTTCTATGTAGAAAGATGAGTGAGACTGAAGAGTTTTGTTAATCATGTATAGTGTAAAATGTTAGAAAATGGATTTTAAAGAGTGTGTTGTTAACACTCATCTTAACCAAACAACTAAATAGTGTATTGCTAGCACTCATCTTAACCAAACATGCCATATTTTGAGGAACATGTTGCTAGCACTCATAACTATTTACTTTTTTATGGAGATTAATTCTTGGAAGTAATTGAAATCATTTTAAGATATCAAACTAAAAGTTAAACTTTGAACCAAATGATTAAGAGAATCAAATATCTACCACTTATACCATATTATGTTGGTTTATTATTATTTGTTAGTACTACAAGTGCATAAACAATAGCAACCCCTAATACCACTTCCTCTAAAAAGCACCGAAGCATTCAACTCACACATCCTCCACAACATGTCCTATTCAATCTGTCCACAAGCTATATCTGAATTTCGGAGATATAACAAGCAAACACAAGTCGAAAAGAAACTTAGTCCGTTCAACTCGAAATCATGTTCTACTGCATTCAAGACCATTTTATACTTTACAGAGATTAATTTCACCATCACTTCCACATCATGATCACCAATATACATACAATCTACTTTTTTAACAACTAACATGTCAGCTTGTTCTAAGCATCTAGATACAAATACAAAGACCAACAGAATGTTGATGCCAGAAACTGATAATTCAATAGAGTTGAAATTAGTAAGGCTGGCGTTACTCCCCAGGGATATTAATAAAATTCATCATCCATGTTTAAAAAATCTTCTACAGAAGTTGTTAACGATTTTTCTTCACTTGTCTGTGCAAGTTCAGCCTGCAAAAGAGTTGCCAATTAATACATTGTAACAAAAAGCAATGAATGACACTGTAAAGTCAAAATGGTTTATAGATCTTCATGGTTTATTTCCGACTCTCAACAGTATAAAATGCCCTATGGAGGCATCATGCAAAACATTTGATTATGTGAGGGGCAAGTCATCATTTTTTATAGGATGGAAAACAATCAAATGCTAAAGAAAAGAGGTTTTGACTGCCAAAATATAATCAAAAGATTTCATTTTGTTGCTTTGACGACCAACTTACCTTGGCTTGACGATACTTCTCAAGCATGCGATGATATTGCTCACGAGCATCAGGAGATTTGGCCATGGACAGTACTCTTGAGACAGCCTTTTCAATTTCCACATCTACTTTCTGTTTTCGGAACACTTTGAGAATATCTTCATCTTCATTTTCGTTAACCTGCATCTCTGGTTTGAAACCCCGTAAACCGACTCCTTTTCTCCGCCATCTTAGCACAACCTTGTCCAAGATTCCAACTGCCCATAATACTTTGTAATGCTTCCTAACTTGGTAACCTCTCACATGAGCCTACACAAATAAATTAGAAATAACTGAAGCTTGATAATAATGCAGTTGAAGGTATACATGTGTATTTCCTATAACTGTTTATCTCTTCATTTTTTTGAATGAAATATGCTAGTATAGTTAGTATCTCTCTCTCTCTCTCTCTCTCTCTCTCTCTCTCTCTCTCTCTCTCTCTCTCTCTCTCTCTCTGTGTGTGTGTGTGTGTGTGCGCGCGCGTATAACCTTATAGATCCTCTTAATTTCTGTTCACAAATCAATTTATATCGCTGTCATTGAACCATGAATGCTACTTAATATATAAAAATAAGAATAACATCCATATAGCTCTCATCATTTCAATTTTTCAGGTCAAATTGTTATGCTAACTTCCATTACCTGTATCTTCACTACTTTTTGGCGCAATGATAGGAAATCTTTGCGACCTTTCCAACCTCGATATTTCTTCTGAATTGATAATGCAGCTGAATTATGTTCACGTGAGTTTCGAAAGGCAAGTTTTGACATAGCATAAAGCTCTGGCATGTCACCAACACTACTTGCACTTATATCATGTCCACTCATAACACCATTTGTTTCTTTTGTTCTCCGTTTTCTAAATGAATGTGAACGAAAAGCAGCTTGTATCCGTGCAGCTGCCTGAGTTGTATTTCTGACAGCAGCTAAGGTATCTTTGAGTGAAGTCCGATCCTCACTGAAAGCAATATTTTCCTTGGAGACATTACTAACAGTTAAATCTGCTTGAAGCTCCGCAGAACTTTTAGATAGCTCATTCTCTTCCAGTGTAAGAGATGACAGATGGCTTGTTAGAGCTACCTCTGAAAGATACCCTGCCAGTCCCTTATGCCCGCTGCTAGCTGCAATGGATGCCGCAGTTTTACCAATTGGATCTTGTGCACTTGGATCTGTCACTGCTCCAGCAGATGCACCAGAAGCTATAAGTGATGCAACCATTTTTTCCCTGTATGGAATAACAAACACTTCAGTCAAAAAACATCAAGAATATTTTAAAAAGGATCAGCCAAATTATGAAAGTGTCTTCTAAATAATTCAGGCTTTTATTGATTATTTTTGATACGATCATCAGTCTTGGCAGATGGTGGATTAACCAATATTTTTGTTTACTGAAAAATAAAACTGTGCATTTGAACCTTGAATGGAAATGTCAACATCTATCACCAAAAATAAATAAATAAACTAACATAATAGTATGCACTTTGAGTTTTACCTTCCAAAACGTGCAGCCCAATGAAGGGCAGTCCACCCATTGACATCACGGAAATTTATGTTCACACCACAACTGAGAATAGGGTTCAAGGCCCACTCAAAACCCAACCCAGCAACCATGTGAATGATCCCCTGCTCTTTCTTGGACAAAGAACATCCCGTCTCTTCATCAACTTCCCGGGATCTGGAAGTAAGCCACACCTGTAGCTTATCCTTTAGTAGCTCTTCAAGAAGCCAGTTAATAGTGCAAGAAGAATTTTCACTGCCAAATAGAAGAGCCTCTATAATATGGCTCCATGAATCATCATCAGCCTTCTGTTTTATGAAAATTCCCGATTCGTTGTTATCATTACTTACAGATGACTCAGAAAGGAGCATCTGCCCAAATCTAACAAGTAATAACAGCTCATCTGGAGTTCTGGTGGCTTCTCTTTCCAATGGAGCAGGGTCGGTGAAATTCTTGGTCTTATCACGATACTCAAACTCTCTGACTTCACTGCATGACTCCCGGTTTCCAGAAGTAATGCACAGAGTAACCTTTCCAGGAATGTGAGATGGAACTTCACAACACATTACACCATCCTGAATTAGCTCAACGGAAACTTCAACATCACCAAGCATACAGGCCCAGGCAGAATCAGAGGGATGACAGAGAAAAGACCCAATAATGAAAACCTGTGCATAGCACTTGAGCTTTAGGAATCAAATCAGGAAAGCATCGATAATACCAAATCATTTTAAGATAAGAAAGTTAGAGAGAGATATGTTCCAAACTAGTTAAGCTTAAATGTCCAAAGCCACAAAGCATGAGCAACATATCCTAACCTGATTATTTATGGATTTAATTTAATTTGTATACAGTGTTAGTGTAAAAATGTTTTACACATGCATTGTGCTTTTTTGCTGTATTAAATTCCTAAATTGTCTCCTCAAATATCTATGCGGTGAAATATAATTAGATGCGTGTGAATTTTTTTTCCCACTGACAATGCATACCAATTAAACTCATATTTATAAATAGCATGGGCTTTATATATAATTGCACAGTAGCATACCAATTTTATATAGATTTCCACTAGGTCATATATTGATTCTAAAGATTTTCAGGAACCTAGGTAAGTCATAAGCACAAAAAATGTTAATAACAAGAATGAACACTTTCATTTTCAGAGATACCACCAGTCATAAATCATAGTGTAAGGCATGCAAGCAATCAGCCTAGAAAGGAACAAACCTTTGTAGTCTCAGAGGAATAACCCCATTCTGGGGAGACTGCCTTAATAGTAAATTTCTGTTTTTGTGAAACAGTTAAGCTTGAACCTGCATCATGAGATGCTCCAATTTGGCTTTGGTCAAACAATGTCGAATAGTAGCTAGAACGACTTTCTTGTGTTTCATCCAAAGAAGAATATGGAGGAAGTGTGACTTCACCAACACCTTGAGGTAGTGAGAAAACAGCTGGTAACATGTGAGGCGCATCAGAGGTGGAAGGAACTCCAAAATAAGCCAAAAAAAAACTGTTAAATTGATAAGGTGAAGGTAATCATACAGTTTCCAGCATTATCAGTGTTGAAATTTGTCCAGCAATAGTTTTCCGGGTTCGTAACTGGTTCCCTTAATGATGAAGATGGTGAACTCTCCTGCTTTAAGTATCAAATTTTAAGAATTGCAGAAACACAAGAAATTTTTTTAAATCAAGATCTGAATAAACGTAAATTGGCAAATGATACAAATTTTGTGAAATATGTTCTAGCAATACTTACATTTCCTGCTGGCATGTATACATTTTTCCATGATAAAGTCTTTTCATTTTCATCAGGGAAATCATGGTCCAGTAATTCATGATAACTTTCACCACTATCACCTACAAGAATATACACCACTTTTAGCATTTATAGTCTCCTCTCTTAGCAGTTGATGTTTAATTTTAATGAAGAGGAGAAAACAAGATCCGGAAAGCGCCAAACATCACTTGAAATTCAAATTATGAAAGATATGGCTTACAGTGGATGAAAAAACTAACTAGCTTGAGGAGGAAATCGGAGTAGAGCCAAAACCACAACACTTCCATAAGCAAACCTTTGGCAGCTAGTGTGGTGAAATGGTGCCTAGAGCAGGCTAGGTGTCAGCAGCATAAACATGCAGTCCAATGATGCTGAATGGGCTTAAGTGAAGTTATACAGCCTATACAATATCAACGTAAAGCTCCTTTCAAGCTTGTCACTGTCGCAACAGGAGTTTACGTGATTGGGCTGATTTTGATCCCAAAATCCATTGTTTAAGCCTTATTTGTGGTTTTTTTTTGTATTTTCCTCGTTTAAGCAGAGGTCCTAAGCAGAGTTACAGGGTTGGTTCAATATCAATGAAAAGCTCCTTTCAATCCTGTCAATGTCACAGCTAGGGCTAACGTGATTGAGCCTTTTTTAAGCCTGAAATCCATTGCTTAAGCATGAGCTGTGGCTTCTTATTTGTATTTTTCTTGAACTTTTTCTTTAACCTTAGTATTTTTCTTGTTTAATTAGAGTCCTAATTCAGGTCAGATGCCACCACTTACCACCCTATAACCATGTAACACTCTGTTCTTTGCAACATCTTTCTCAATAATATCAAGCCTTTTCTCTCAAACTTTGAGTTTTATAGCTATTGTTCAAGACTTAGTCAAGTGCTAACCTAGTCTTCATATGACTCATCAGCCACATGAAATGTTTCAAGACAAGACTATTTATTTTACTTGTCAACCATGAAATAGGGAAAATAATTTTTCATACATTACGTAACAAGGAATTTCCTATGGAACCTTTAAAGACTGTTCCACTTTTTTACATGTAAATCCTGAGATCACTTGAGGTTCGATTGGAATAATGTGAAATACAAGTAACCTAGTTGTGAGAGAGTGGTTTCAAACCTTTTTTATTATTTTTTCCAACATTCCTTTTATTCACACAAAACAACCAGCATATAACAATTGGGGAATCAGGCTTGCACAAGAGAATTTTACCACAGAAGGCAGCAAATAAGAAGATTTATTATGGTATGATAGCTGTTAAAAACTTAATCTAAACAGTTATGCTACAAATTCCAATCAACATTTACAGAATACTATCCATGCGAGAAAAATATGTGACAAGTATCAGTTAGATAAGTAAAAGTAAGTCGTCTATAAGGGAGCATACATACTAAAACAGCATATAGATTGAGGACCCAGATATTTCACTGATTAAATGCATGATTACATTCTCAACAGCAAGTTTTTTTTTATATTACCTTGCCTTCCATTATATCCATCATAAAATAGCCCCTGGTTATCTGGTCCAGAGAGAGCTGCAGATTCCTCTTGCTTGCACATCATCCCTTGATGATTCTGTGGTTTGGAATCACGGGCAGCATCAAGCTCATTGTAGAAGGGAGCAATTTCTTCAATGTTGTCCTCATTCAAACTTAACTGCACCTCCAATCGGCGCAAAGCTTGAGTAACCTTAAAGTCAGCTGAGGTTTCTGATTCTGCTTCTGTTCCTTCTGAGTAACTCATTCCATTGTTATAAGAGGTAACTTCTGCAGATCCAGGACTGGAGAAGCTCTGATTAGGTTCATAGGCGTCATAAACAACGGACGTTGAGCCAGGATTCTGAGTACTATATGAGCTAGGACTCGGACTATACGCAGAAGAACCCGGTGACAATTGTGTGCCAGGTCCAGAACTGAGCCTTCCCTACAACATGTGAGTACAAATAAACATGGTGAATAACACAGTATTTTCATCACTTTTTTTTTTTGCCATACAAGAACAAGCTTAATAAAAAATATAAACAGCTTATGGATGGATTATTACAGGAGTCATTTACAAAATTTTAGTATATAAGAATATGGAAAATGATTACAATTTAACAAATCAGGAAAAATAACTATATTAATTCTATTTTAAAAGCGAACAGTGCAAAAGAAGGAAGTATTAAACTGTAAAGTAACTAATGAAGAACATGATAGGAAATTAAACCATATTGCACAAATGGATTCCTTTCCGAAGTTTTTCTGTAGGGACATTATAGAAAATAACAAATACTATTATTATGCTTATCTGGAATCATGTTCTGAAGACTTACCTCACTTGTGTCTCTGTAATGAACGAGAACAATGTGGTCAAATTCCCTGCCATGAAACAACAGCACAAGTGGTTATGACAGATGCTACAATAACATATAGATGATCAAATTATGTATGTTGAAGGTGGAATTCATTTCAAAACCTAAAATCTTTTCAATTCATTTTATATTTAGCTACTTTTAGTATGTGCTTTTATAAAAAATAAAAAATGAATATTGTATGTTCGTTTTAAAGGATATACAACATATGGTAATAAGCTTGATAGCATGAGGGACAAGCAATTAGGCAGCAGCGAAAATTTACTCACGGATTCAACATCCAATAGCTCCGCCTCTGGAAAGTAGGGTTCTGCTCTCCATGTGCATAGTAACAATTTATGGCTTCAACATTTCCAACCTAGTTATGCAGATTAGTATGATTGTTTAAAGTGAAATAAAAAAAATAAAAAAAATCAATATATGGAATACCATTGCAAAACAAATGTTGACCAAAAGTCGTGAATATAGCCATAGTAAGTGAATTATGTTTTCAAAACAGGCTAAAAGTACTATAATTACAAAACAGGAATTGGTTCTGTCTAATGTATAAAAAGCGTAATTGCCAGATGGATAATTTATTATTTTTACAAAAGCATCTTGAAAGTTGATAGGGTTATAAAACTTTAAACATCAAGTTTCATGTTCACATAACATGAATCATTCATAGTAAGATCATAGATTGATGAATTAGAATACCATTAGTACTGTTGTTTTTTTCAGACATTTATCAAAGTTTTGAAAATGTATTTTTTATTTTAATAACCCAGGGGTGCTATGAATTTTATACCCTTTTTTACATGTATAATATGAACAACATTCCCATGACCGGGACTCCTCTTAACATCAGTTGCCCGCCCATAAATTTTCCTTTTTCATGAACAACGTATAAACATAGAACATAAACACTTATAATGCACCTTCAGCCGTTCGTGGGCTTCTCCTACAGCTCTTCCATCTCTTTTCTTCCGCCAGGCATGACCATCTTTCCGGAAGAAACGCAATACTCTTCTATTAAACAGAAACAGCGAACCACCTGTTTAGAAGACCAATTGATAATGTTAACATGCAGCAGCAATTATAGTCACTCTAAAGAAGCAAAAAGGATCTTATGAAATGCAATTGAGCAAGAAATGGAACAACAGAAAACTTAATCAAATGAATCTATTCCTCTCAACGGTCTGTTTAGACTAGCTTATTTAAGTTTATCTACTGACAAATACACTTGTGAGACTGTTTGAGATCTTATAGAAACTGCTTGTGACATGTCCATAAGCTGTTTTCGGCTTATAGTTTATATGGAAACAGTTTGACTTTATTTTATCTTTGGTCATAAAAATAGCTTATACGTAGGCACTTATATGATAAGCGCCTACACTTTAAACACTTAATTAGGTTGGTCATCGAAAGCAGGGCCTAAATGTGAAGTATGTGGTGTTTTCACCTTATATACAACTATACAAGTAAAAAGCTACAAGGCTACAAACCAACTAACCAACTACTGATCAGTTACTCCTAGCTAACAACTAACAGTTATAACTTTTAACACAGGAAAGTATAAGATGTTACTTGTTGGCTGTTGTGGGGGCTCTTGAGTGAACTGATACTTTTCATGATTCTGTAAAATGTACATCACTTCTGCAGGCTTCAGCCACCTTCTTTGAGCTTCTTGATACAGATCATCGATATCATATTCGTAACCTGAGGCAACAATAATAATAATTAAGTCCTGTAATTGAGAATTCAAACCTTTGTATCACTTTCCCCCACCTTTCCAAGATTTTTTGTCATTCCTCTGTCTACTTTGCTGAGAACTCTACACCGAAAGAAAAAAAAACATTTTCTTCTCTATAAAGAAGCAATAAATTGTTGAAAATTGTAATGTTTTATTATGATACTAGTTGGAAACAGAATGTGTAAAAGAGAGATAAATAATTGAATGAAAATGCAACACATACATAAACGTCTACTATAGAGAATATATTAAACACGTGATTTACAAAACAATTC
>Ga0228710_1002513_pt1 | contig 28950 bp, 17 predicted proteins | sample MedpolnodulmetaG_FD_177995 | JGI IMG/M metagenome (GOLD analysis project Ga0228710, IMG submission 177995) | Root nodule microbial communities from Medicago polymorpha collected in Santa Monica, California, United States - pink nodules | ecosystem: Host-associated > Plants > Roots > Nodule...
AAACTTCCAAGCTCTTATCTTCATCTGATTTTGTTTCTTCCAAGCTACACCTCTGCGCAGTTTCTGTCTCTGAAACTTCCAAGCTCTTATCTTCATCTGATTTTGTTTCTTCCAAGCTACACCTCTGCGCAGTTTCTGTCTCTGAAACTCCCACTTCCACAAAGCTAAGCTCTTCTTTTGTTTCAGTATGCACCAAGTTATGCTTGCCTGATGACAATAAAGCCAGATGTTGCTGCTGCATACTTTCTATCTCTGAAACTTCCAAGCTCTTGTTTTCATTTGATTTTGTATCTTCCAACCTCCGCCTCTGCAAAATTTCTTCTCGTTGTTTTTTTGGCATACGGCGAAATTTCCTTCTATAAGGATTAGTGAATACCACATCCCCCTCCGTGTTGCTTTTCTCCTTGGGGATTCTTATTTGTGCACTAACATCATCATCATCCCTGTCACTAAAATCATTATCGTCAGTGTCACTAAAATCATCTCCCTTCGACGACACATGGATTCCCATCTGTGCACCACTGCTTAATATTTTAATCACTTTCTCCTTCATGTAACTCCCATCATCCTCCTCCGTGTCGCTAACATGATCATCCTCCTTCTCGTTACTCAAATCACCCTCCTCCGTGTCACTCCAATAATATATCGTCCAATTAATTTTTACATGGTTCCATTTATTACGTGAAAAACCCAAGAGAATAAGGTCATCCAATTCCAGATCAAACAAAAATGCATGTTTCGACGGCAGATCTTTATCATAATTGAATAAATAGTCAGGACCAAAACAGTCATAGTCATTGACAAACAAATCGACCATTATTGGAAGCTCCACAAAATCCGGAACAAGAAAAATACAAGTTATAGAAGGGATCTTTTTACGAATCCAGAAAGAAACTGTGTCTCCTTTGGATTGGTGCTCGAACCAATCTGGAATACCCTCTGTTCCGGTTGGCAAAATAATATTGGTGCATCCAGCGTCATGTAGTTTCTGTTAGTAATTTGTACAAAATAATAACAATTACACAGTGAATTATAGATGAAATGCTATATATCAAATACTATATATTGCAAGATAAAACAACAAACCTCACTCAATAGCCATCTTCTACTTGACCAACTCAATGATACACATCCAACTGCAGACAACTGTGTAAGACGTGGTGGAAACCCTCTAATTTCCTCAAGAGACGTGCAGCCATCCATGTTAATTTGAACAAGATGGTGACATTCATCAAGGCACTCGGGAAGAATTTTCAAACTGACGCTTGATATATTTAATACACCAAGTTTACTTAAATTTTTAAATGAAATCGGCAATTCTTCTATGGAAGTATTAATTATATCAATCGCTTCTATATTTGTCATCTCGCATAATAATTCTGGAAAACTCTTGAGACTTTTACAAGAATAGAGGTGCAATTGATTAAGAGAGGGCAAATGCAAGGGTGGAAAACTCTCAAGCTTCTGGCAGTTAAGTGCATTTAAGGTTTTGAGTTTAATTAGGTACCCAACTGAATTGTGAATTGTAATTAAACTCTCACAATTGGTAAATGAGAACTTTTCTAAATTTGCAAGACCCGAGACATCAGATATATGGGTTAAATATTGAGATTGGTCCAAAATCAAGACTTTCATGTTGTTGAACATCTTCTGCATAAACACAAAGAAGAAACAAACAAATAAAAATCAGACACTATACTGTTATAGTGACTTTATAAATATACACAATTGGAAAATGAAATAATTTTACTTGCCTTGATCGAAAAACAAGATGATAGAGACTCCGAAGGGAACCCTTTCCATTTCAATACTCTCAAACTACTTGGAAGATACTTGTGACCTTCAGAAAATTTGGGAGCATTAGTAAGAGGGTCACTTTCAATGATGAGTGTTCTGAGATTTGCCATCTTCTTGAAGGCCATTTCATTCATGTCTATTGCGGGTTCCGTTGGCGGATAATTCAGATATATCATTTCAATTATACCAGTTCCCTTTTAACCAAAAAAATTGAAAATTAATCAACCACAATACAAATAACTTATAGAGCTAGAACATGTACATGCAATTAAGTGTAAAAATATCTAGTATGAGATGGTGATATATAAGTCCAAAAACAAAGTATCAATATTACTGTGTTTTCTTGTAAAACATGAACTATATCATCACGACGCCACAACCTACTGCGTTCTCCAGGCTCTTTAATTGATTCTTGTCGGACAATTTCTATACCCATATCCTCTATCAAGTCATGTAATGTCACTTTAGCATAATAAGTATCAATCTCTATGAGAGATTTATCAACCAGAACTCTGAGGTGTTCTTCTATTCTATAACTATAATGATCATGAAGTACCTCTTGGACATACTCCTTTCTATGCTCTTTAAAGAAACAAGCAATATCTAAAAAGACACTCTGTTCTTCTTCACGCAAAGCGTCATAGCTTACTTTAAGTATCTTTTGGATATCTTCATGTGGAATTCTTTCATACTTATCTAATGCATGCGTACATTGCTCTAAAGTCTTATCAAACAAGTTGGAACCCACTATTTTTAAAGCTAATGGAAGGCCAGAAGCATATTTAACTGCACGGTCTAAAATATTATCATAGCTTGAATCATTTATGTTACTTTTAAAAACCACCTTTCTTAACAATTCAAGAGCTTCTACCTCATTTAAACAACCTGCTTCATATATCCTTGTAATACCATGATCTGATAGCAATTTTTTGTCTCGAGTCGTAATGATGACTCTGCTTCCAGAACCTAGCCAACCAGGCTCTCCGATCAAATTCTCCAACTGCTTTACTTGGTCAACATCATCAAGAATCAACAAAACTTTCGTATGACATAGCCTTCGTTTTATGATTGGGATTCCTTCATTAACATGTCCAAACTTAGTTTCAAATCCAATTGATTTGGAGAGGAGCTGCTCCTGGAGATACTCTAAACCATGTTTAACTGAATTTTCTCTCACATTGTGAAGGATACACTTAAAGTCAAATTGTTTCTCAATCAGATTATAAACTGTTTGAGCAAGAGTTGTTTTACCAATTCCTCCCTTTCCATGGATTCCAATTATGCAGACTCCATTATATCCCAAGTCTAGATGGGAATTCACTTCTGATATTCGAAATTTGAGACCAACAAGGTAATCAGCAACATGTAAAGGAACAGGGTTAATCTTTTTCTCGACGACTGTAACTATTTGCTCAATAAAATCTCCTTCATATTGGTTTCTGTTCAATCATAAATATTTAAATACATGCATCAGAATAACAATCACAATTTTTTTAAAGAATAAAAGTCACATATATGTCTTGCTATATAAAAATATAATATTGCAATTGAACTTGTTTCAACATGCAATGACCTAGTTTTTCTATATGAAAAAGAAATAGAAACAAATATCGTTGCTCTTTAATATGGTCATCCCAATCAAAGAGGACGCATGACTCTCATAATAAAAATATACCCCAACAAAAATAAAGAACTAATATTTTTTTTTAAAGATCGCTTTTCTATTAAAATTGAAAATAATATCCATAAACATAAAAAAAAATTCATCAAACTAACACAAAAATATACATATTACAATCAGTAAAATAAAAAGTTATGAGTGTTCTTGGTCAATTTTGGAGCATTGATGTTGAATCGGTAAATAAAATTAAGAGATAATTAGCAATTAACAAATAAAATTTCAAATTAACAAAGAAGAATAATTAATAATTAAAAAATAAGAAAGAAAATTATGTAAACGATAATTAACTGTCGTTGAAAGTATTTTGGATAATTTGAGGTGTCTGTGAGCAATTACTCGGTGTCTAAAGAACAATTCTCTACAAATAATTGGGCAAGCGTCATTGGACCTGTACATATAATAAATTTTTTACTATTACTGTTTCCACCTTATTAGTTTCTCACGTGCCTTATTTTGTCCAAAAAAAAAAACCTTTGTTCGGATTATATAATACGAACCATATTTTGGATTATACAAACTGAAATGTTGATTCCTTTTTCATCTTTAAATCACTTAGAACCAAGATTTCGAAAAATTTGCACTCCAAATTATATAATCTTTGTCCTCAGTGCACACAGATACAAGCATGCATGTGGTGACTCTGTTGTCCATAAAACAAAAGCAATCAAAAACCGTTTCCCCATTACGGTGGCACCTTCGCATGTAAACTGAATGATGTGTCTAGCACATGTGATTGACAAACATTTTATGATGGTATATTGAATGATGGTTGTCCAATTCCTATCACTTTCGTGCTATGAGGACAAAATTGTTGAGATGATGTGAAGTCATGAGATGAAAGATACGTCGATAGGATAATTGCATGAACTAAATCATGGGATGAAAACATTGAGCCTCAAGAAAAAAGGTGTTAATGATAAGGTTGGTGATGGAGTCAAGATTGAAGATGATGGCCTTGGATTTGATGATTGTAGCATAGATCTTAGAGCAGATTAGTTGAAATGTATAGCTTAGAACTATGTAATTTTTTTATATATAAGTATATATATTTTTGTTAGTATAACCAGATATTATTCTTTTGTCCAAAAAAAAAACCACATATTATTCTTTAAAATGAAAATTTGTTGAATCCACATAGATGTAGAATCATTTTATGCAGTTTGTTGAACCATGGGAAATTTTAGGAAGAAAAAATAGGACGTGTGAGAAACTCGTAGGATGGAAAAAATAATAGCTTAAATTTTTTGAGCACCCACTATTTTGGAGGTCCAACTCTTTGGAGTTGGTTGCACACTCCCAAGGACGGTCATGCTCTTAACACATTTAACTCAAGAACGATAATATACATACTCACACTTAAGAAGAGTTTTATGACGCACATCGTTTATTACATTACACATTAATCAAGATTAAGGTATAAATATTTAACAAATTGTTAAAATAATATACTGGAAATATATATCACTAAATATGGAAGATAAAGAATTAAAACAAGATTGAAATAAAAATGGGTACCCTTGATTGAAATGGTGGCCAGATAAGCCAGCAGCTTCTTTAAGAGCATTCTTCCATTTCTGTAATAGCTCCATTTTTTCCTTGTTATTTTCAAACCTCTTTTCATGCTTAGCAAGTGCTTCGCCATAGCTATCATTCTGATGTCGCACCTGAGCAGGTTCCACACCATAGAAAACTGGCAGAACAAGGCGATCTTTTTCCTTGAAGTAGTGAATGATGTGGACAAGTTCGTCTAAACAAAATGAAGAAGAAGCATAGTCTTCAGAGAAGATGATAATGGCAATTCTCGAGTGTTCAATGCCCTTGAGGAGTGAAGATTTGATTTCTTCACCTCTCTTAAGCTCCTTGTCATCAATGAAGGTGTGGATTCCTTTGGCTGAAAGAGCTTTATAGAGATTACCGGTGAAACCATATCGAGTGTTAGTACCCCTGAAACTAATGAACACATCGTAACATGTGAAATCATTAGAAAGGGAGCAGGAGGAGGAAGAAGATGATTGTCTAGCCATGAGAATAAATGGTAGTGAGAGTATTTTGGTTTGGAGTGCTGTGTTCCTATCCGGATCTGTAAAAAAACAAGAAGATAAAATGAGATAAAATGAGTTTCACGTAAGAGTTATTTATAAGTGTTCATTTAAGATTAGTCACGAAACTTCCTTTTCATCTTCTCTCATGCATTTATTTTGGTTGGGTTAGGAGTTATTAGTAGGACCGGTCCTCTTGCTTTTATTTAGCTTTGCAGCGTCAGAAACTTCCTTTGAATTTTCTGTAACCCTTCCATGTGACTTCTTGGTAAATATCACTGACAGAGATTAGTTACTATTCATTTTTGGACAAAAAAGAGTAAAAACCAAATAATATATAGTGTAACTACTATTAGAACCATTGCTTTGTTTTTGACAATGAAGAATACTGAGAGCAGCATCAGTAGTATTGATGAATGATGAGTGTACATTTTCCAACTGCCACTTCTTGCTAAATTGAGTTAAGTTTTGTATGTACAACTGTTATTTCCCTAAAAAAGCAACAAGTTTTGATATAGCCATTTTAAAATTTGCTAGCTTATTAGTTAACTAATGCATAAAAAATATTAATATTCTCTCTCCCGTTTTTTTCCATGTTATTAGTGGAAACTTCCTTCTTCCTTATGAAAATGTAGTTTCATAACGTGTGATTTTTTTTTAAAAGCAAAAATGGAATATATGATACTATAATTGAAAAATTGTTGTTGTTGTACAACAACATAAATTAAATTTAAATTTTTTATATAAACGCTTCAAAACCCCTCATCCAATCGGAGAATTCGATCTATCATTTACAAAACACTAAATACAACAAAATAAAATCAAACCACACAACACGCAGGTCTAAATCCAGTTTTGTATAATTTCCACACATTTTCAAAATACACAAAAACCATATGATACTATAATTGATATCAAATTTTTATGCACAACTATTGTTTCTCTTTTTATAGTAACTATGTCATATTTTCATTGTTAATTTTATGGTTATAAATGTTGGAAAAAGAAAGGTTGAGTTGAGGGCATCAGAATGAATGGAGATACTACATGATATTTAGAATTTTAGGCCTCAATAATCAAACAGCTTAATCACTAATACATAAAAAAGATATGATATATCCATGTTAAACTTGCTAGCTAGTTAATTAACTAATACATAAAAAAGTATAATATTCTCTCTCCCATTTTTATGTCTCCAGTTTTTCGTCTATTATTAGTAGGACCCACTGCATTTGGCTCTGCACTTTTAGCAAGTAATTTCCTATCTTCTGTAGAATAACCACCATTTTTGCTACTCCTCTTTCCATGTAATTTCTGTAAAGCAAAGGGAAAAGCATCAGCATGAATGGAGACATAATGTGATTGGACCTTAAAAATCATACAGCTTAAAAACTGCACAAAAAAAAGGGACCAAAAAGTTGCGGTATTTAATTCCACCGTAAACTGATTTTTTAACAAGAATAACACACACTGATAGATTAAAGATATGATATTAGGAAAAAAGTAAACTAAATATTCCATGCTGCATGCATTCTGTTTGTGTTTTACTAACTGAATGTTGTTGTTCTTTCTAATGATTTTGTCATTTTCCTTTGATTCTAAAAATAACACACAATTGTCTAAAATTTATATTTCCACTACTTATAAGTTAACTGTTTAGTAAGTTAACTAATTAAGCTTGTTCCACTACTTACAAGGGTCTTTATTTTGGTATCTATCACTACACTACACCCTGGAGCGGGGACACCACTCTGCTCTTAATCGAACTACTATTGTCTATTGATATCAAAGGTAAATATTTATTAAAGATTGGTGTGTAAACATATAAACATTCAATAAACATGCTTATAAAACTTGTATACTAATAAAAACATCGAATTCCAACAATATTTTACACTGCACAATCATCCTCCATCCTAGAACTCCTCTTCTCCAACTCTACCACCATGACTATTTCAAAAATGCTCAAACAGTTATCAGAAATAATAGGATCGAAGAGATGTAGATTTGCTACATAGGAGAAGTATGATTGATAGGAAGAAACATAGGGAAAACCCTTAGAATTCATTATGAGTTGTATTGAAAAAGATACATGAATAAGTACATTGTTGACCTCAATTACCCTAACTACTTGTAACTAACTATAGTTCTCTGTAACTAACATTTAACCAACTCTAACTACTTTAACTAACTCTAGTTATCTCAACAACAGTCTTCACTTACTCAGCACTCTAAGCAGCAAAGGTGGGCCAAATAAACTAAACTCAATTTCAGACTTAATAAAAGCAGTGGCAACTTCTCTATAACAAGCCTGCCACTCAAATCTGTCAAGACTGAGAAATATGAAATATGTACACAAGATGAAGTTATTGTTGAAGAATTGCAGGATCAGGTGAAGAATCATCAGCTTGAGGAGCATGCTAAAAAATAAACCTTTCCATTTATAACCTACTTAAGGATCTTCTAAAATATTAACATGAAAAAGGAAATTACCAAGTGAAAACGATGACTGAAATATTAAGAGTATAGCCCAATAGACTTCATTTTATCATCCAATGCATCAATATCGTCATCTCTTTCCCCAAGTGAACGACTTCATTTCCAGCAATAGAAGCCTTTAACATGTCGGCTAGATATATTCAAGGGATTATATGGAGCTAATGTTTGGGGTACAATGAAGTTCCCCAATGCATCGCGCATGAGATTCAGTGAGATCATTTACAATCCATCACAAGATTACATTCAACCATGTCTTGTTAACACATGCAACGGGACTCCATTCATTTTGGCTATTGAATTGAGGCCTTTGACCAATGAAACTTACGTCACATCTTCAGTATTATCGCTATTCAGTCGATCCAATTTAGGTTCCATCACAGACATAGAATACAGGCAAGATGGGAGTTAGCTAACAGCACATTATAATTAATTAGCTAAATTTAATATTTATACAAATAAATCACATCAAATTCAATTACTGATAATTTTTTTGGTCATGTAAATTTAACAGGTACGAAGATGATGTTTATGATCGCATGTGGCTTTCTTATGAGTTAATTGATTGGAAACGATTAAGCACCTCACTTAACAATGATGATATAGTTCAGGATCGATATAAACCACCAGCAGTTGTGATGAGCACTGCTGCTACACCAGTAAATGCTAGCGCCCTTTTACAATTTCATTGGAATTCAGATAATGTAAATGATCAATATTACCTCTATTTGTACTTTAATGAGGTTGAAAAGCTAGCAGCAAATGAAATGAGAGTCTTCAATATCACAGTGAATGACAAGTTGCCGTTTGGACCCGTGATACCTACATACGGTGAAACATATATCGTATTTAGTCCAACACCTTTGACTGGAGCCAAAACCCATCAAATTTCTCTTTATAAGATAGGGAATTCAACCCTTCCACCAATCCTAAATGCCTTTGAGATTTTTTTGGCAATAGACTTCTCACAATAAGAAACTCAACAAGATGATGGTAAGCTAAGACTTTAGTTTATTTGAAAAACATTCTACCTCTGCCTCTAATTGTATTAATTATTTCTTTACCAACATACCTCCAATTATTTCTACAATCTCTAATAAACACTGATGAAAACATAAACTATTTCTCTCGCATGAATGGTAAACTTGTAAAACAATACTAATAGTCAACAAATTTCATACTCAAATTTTCTTAATTCCCTTGATCAGTTTTTTTTTTTTCAATGCAAAATGCTAGTTGATAATATCACAAACATCAAGAATGCATATGAGCTGTCTAGAAATTGGCAAGGAGATCCATGTGCCCCTGTGAGTTACATGTGGGAAGGCCTAAACTGTAGTATTGATGATGGAAATAACCCCCCAAGAATCACATCTTTGTAAGTTTACAATCCCTTCAATAAACCATATGCATATATTTCAAAAACTTTAATTATCCTCTGAAATAATTTGGAAATGCAACCAGGAATTTGTCTTCAAGTGGATTGACAGGGCAGATAGCATCTTCCATATATATCAAAGCTCACTATGTTACAATACTTGTGATTTCCTAATCTCATTTGATTAAAGAGGAGACTATGGTCTGTTTGGAATTGAGGGAAAACCTTATTTTTATTTTCTAAACTTAGAAAATTATAAAATGTTCAAAAAAAAAGAATTCCATGTGTGATTGAAATGTTATACGATCGTCTATGATGTTATTACTTCATTTTTTTGTGTGTGTGTAAACCTTTGGATTCTCTAGGAAAAGGGCCCTGGTAATCCGAAGTCGGCTTGGAGGTAAGTAAAGTCTGACCCAGAAATCAAACTCATTCTCCTGAACAATTCGTCCTTGTGGAGCTCATTAACAATTTGATCCCAATTGCTTGATTTATTACTTCAATTCTTTAAAATATGAAATATATACCAAAATATAGATCGGACGTTACGCTTGCACAACTAAAAAAACAAAAATTAGTGAGGGATATTTAGTGAGGGAAAACGTGAAATCCCTCTCTAATTCCGTCACTAAATTTTGCGACCAAGGAATTTGTGAGGAATTTTATTTTTTCCGTCACTAATTTCCCTCGCTAATTTTGCTTTTTATAGTAGTGTTGCCAACAGGTAGTCTGTTTCATTTGGTTAAATGAGGAAACCAAATCCATTCGATTTGGAAATTATTCTCTATTTATTGGGGATTCAAATTTGTAACTCTACATTTAAATTGTTTTCTTTCAGGGATTTGTCAAACAATAGCTTAGACGGTCCTTTACCTGATTTTCTGATACAATTGCGTTCACTAAAAGTCTTGTAAGTCCCATGTTGATGCATCAAATGTAATTTTAAATTTTTGATGAGATTCAAATGTAATTTCAACAATTATTACTATAAAAGATAAACAAATGGTGTCATATTTGTTTGTCTTGTGTTACCAGAAACGTGGGGAAGAACAATCTTACTGGATTAGTTCCAAGTGAACTCCTTAAGAGATCAAAAACAGGTTCACTATCACTGAGGTATGCCTCATACTCAAAGCTATATCAATTCATATTATATTCAAGAAAAAGATAGATTTGCAATTAAGCTTTTTTTTCTTCCTGTAATCTTTATAAGAATATATTCAGCAATGATAACCGAGTTTTCTTCCTCGTAAATGAACAAGGTTCTATTTTTCGATATAACTATGTTATATGGGCAAAATATCATTCAAACTCTTTCTTTTAGGGCTGGACTAATCATTTTTGTCTAGTTTCTTAACCTCAATTTATTTTTTTCATTCGAAAGGCTTGAAATCAGTAACTTTCTTAGAATATGTGAATCTTAGTTTCACTCAAAGTAAGATAATGTAAATATAACAATGATATGATAACTAATATCCTAACACCTTTGACTTCTTTCAGTGTAGATGATAACCCCAATCTTTGTAAGAAGGAATCATGCAGAAAGAAGAAGAATTTGATTGTACCACTTATTGCATCCTTTTCAGCAATGATTGTAATCATCTTGATTTCTCTTGGATTTTGGATATTCAAAAGAAAGAAACCAGGTACTTCTAGGAGAGGACATAATATCGGGTTCATATTCTCAAGTTAAAACCGACAACATATTCCATTTTTATTTTAGTTAAGTAATATATGAAAGGAGAATACAACATTAATTTCACACTTAACTTTGATAAACATAAAATATAAAATGCAGGCACAACTTCTAACGGTTGTTCATCATAGAAATTTGGTCTCCGTTGTTGGATATTGTGAAGAAGGTGAAATCAAATCATTGATTTATGAATACATGGCCAATGGGAATCTCCAACAACATTTATTAGGTAGTTTATGTTTCGTCCTTGAGTCATCTCTCAGCATGCATCGTAGATTTAGTAATTCAAGCTTGTCTTTATTTTAATGGCCAGCCTAATTAAAAACATAATTTTTAATCAACTAACATGACATTAACAAAAGTGTAACGCAAACATAGGTAAGTTTTTTGTACAAAATAATTTATATCATAAGAAAGAATGTAAATAAGGAATGAAGCATGCAAAGAGAATGAAATTTTTACTATATTTTTAATTTACAGACTACATGTTCAGAATTTTACGACTAATGCATATAATTTAAATGCAGTGGAAAATTCAAAGATCTTAAATTGGAATGAGAGACTTAACATTGCAGTTGATGCAGCACATGGTAATGTATTGTTTATGACAGAATCTTTCTTGCATTGTGTACCCTTACATTGCACTTAATGTGAATTTTCAGGATTGGAGTATCTGCATAATGGATGTAAACCACCTATTATGCATAGAGATTTGAAACCTTCAAACATATTACTAGATGAGAACTTACATGCAAAGATTGCTGATTTTGGTCTAAGTAGAGCTTTTTGTAACGACGATGATTCTCATTTATCCACACGCCCTGCTGGTACAATTGGTTATGCTGATCCAAAGTAAGTACGTGCTGATATAGAGATTCAACTTAGGTGAACCGAATTTCAATATTATTTTGGCATGTACTTTGCATAAATATTGATTTTAAAACATATTTCTAAGCAGTGGATTTCATGTCTTTTATACAATATTTGAATTAATAGGTCTACAGTTTAATACAATTTTAAGTAGGTTTCTTGTAGTTGCAAAATAAATGATTGTACAAATATTTCAGTGGCCAAATTATATGACATCTAGTGTGCAAAAATTTAGATTAGTACATTTGTTTCATTTTAATATAAATTTTACATATGCTAGGTAAGCTTTTTGCAAACATAGGTAAGCTTAATGTATATTTTCACAGTGGAACGCAAACATATAGGTAAGCTTTTTGCATTATTGTACACATATAGCTTTTTGTACACAATAATTTTTGGTCCAACGGTGTTGTCGTGTCGTGTTGAACTTGATTGAGTCTTGAGTGAGGTCGAGGACGGGAGGTAGAGTGAGATGAGACTTGAGAGGCGAGGAGGCGTTGAGGTTGAGGGATGTTTGCGTCGTGGTGGTGATGGGTGGCGAGAGAAAACTGTGAAGGTGAAGAGAAGAGTGAGAGTGTTATGTGTTTCTGTGTTAAAAAAAAAGGGTACAAGCGGATTTTTCAATTTGTCAGAACATTACTCACAGATTAGAATCCGTAAATAATTCAATCTCATGTGCACTCATCACTGTTGGCCGAAAAAATCCGCACTAATCCAAGGTAGATTGGTCATTAACATTATTGACTAATTTATCCGCCAGTAAAGTAATTTTCTGAATTATTGACGGTTTATTCCTTTAGTAATGTTGTTGAGGGATTTTTTTTATGTTACTGAAGGTTTATTCCACCAGTAATTACTGAGGGTCTAAATCCCTTAGTAATACAATTTTAAATTGGTTAGTAATTTGGGGAATTCTTGGGATTAGATGTAATAATTAATGTTTCAGAGAACCTGAGATAAATTAATCAATGTGCTTCTTAATCTTTCTAAAACTTTTGAGATACTCTTGACAAGTTATCAACACCAAAGTAAACAAAAGATTTGTTTATTTTAGTCAATAATTTCTAAAATGAAAAAGAAAAGACGCAATGCAAATCACGAGTAACTAACATAACTACTAACATTTGCCTATAAAAAAAAGATCACTTATGCAGTTTATTTCTCTGTTTTTAAAATAGATTTCAGATAACAGGAAACACAAATAAGAAAAATGATATCTTCAGCTTTGGGATAGTTCTATTTGAGTTGATCACCGGTCGAAAAGCACTTGTACAAAGAGCATCAGGAGAAAACATTCACATACTTCAATGGGTTACTCCTATAGTTAAAAGAGGAGATATTCGAAGCATTGTTGATGCAAGGTTGCAAGTTAAATTCGACATCAATTCGGCATGGAATGTTGTGGAGATAGCCATGTCATGCACTTCACCAATTGAAGTTGAAAGGCCAGACACGAGCCAAATATTGGCAGAGCTAAAGGAATGTCTATCTTTGGAGATGGTTCAAAGAAATAATGGAAGAGAAAGAGCTATAGTTGAATTGACTTCATTAAATATTGGATCAGATACCATTCCTTTAGCTAGGTAACCATTACAAGATGATCTCTTCACCCTAGTCATGGTTTGTATGATTTGTAATAATATAATAATTTGTATCTTTAAAGTTCTCTGGAAAAAAAAAAAGGATTTGTCTGCCAACTACTATATGCTTGATTAAAAACACGATTTTCATCCTAAACTAATAGGAAGAATAATGTGCATGTAATATAAATAAATTGTCAGTTGTTACTATTAAAACAAAAATTTGATTAGTGCATCTATTTTACAAATAATGTGTTGAGTCACAATAACGATATCCTATTTGTTAAAAAAATTATTTGGTAGTTATTATTCCTTCTTCCAATCAATGTGTTATCTATTTGAATGAAATCATGATTTGAAAATTCCTATGACTGTCTATGTTTGTAATAAGAGATTTTTGAATATCACTACAAGAAAAGATAAAAAGGAGTGGTCCTTCTCAATTTAGAGATTCAATGTTAGACTCGGATTTGATTTCTCTCCATTCAAAATTTTCTCAAATTTTTTCTCCATTGAAATCTCAACCATCAAATATGAGAGAGAAAATGAGTGTTAAATTATAAAGAAAAGTGGTTAGCGGGTTTTAATGGTAGAGATTAAAAATGGAGAAAACTTGAGAAAATTTTCAATGGAGAGGATCCAAATCTGTTAGACTCTACAAGCTACACATGACCATCCATGTAATTGCAACTTATTAATAAGGGTTAATAATGTTTAGCCCCTCTGTAATATATGACACTTTGATTTACCCCATGTAAGAAAGAAAAAATTGTTTTTCGTCCTTGTAATTCAAGGACGAAAAGTGCCACTATTAACTCTATTAATAAATTGAGTTCCCTATGTTCAAATGTAATTCAAACTAGAGTTTTATGAGTATTACAAATAGAACAAGAACATTAACGTTTCCACTTTTGAGATTGCTAAAAAACTCACCTGCTGGTAGTTAACCGTCGAAATTCCTTGTTTTACGGCAATTAACTGCTGAAGTGGCCTTTTTTGACGTGTAAATCCGGCGGCAGTAAACTGCCAATGGGGGTAAAGATGTAATTTTCTGGTGTTTCATAGCCAATGACAAAGTGAGAACAACAAGATTCTTACAAATTTTGCAATTCAAATGTTGGTCAGGTTAGTTACGTTAAATCCAATTTTCTATAGTATTTTGACTATTACTTTTTCCACTCTCTTCAGTTCTCGTGCGCCATGCAAAATTACAAAAAAGCCCTTCAGATTATATAATTCGGATAAATAATTTCCCAGAAATTTCCGGATTATATAATCCGGAAATCACGTTTACCAGAATTTTACACACTTTGCTTACGCTTTGCTTTATTTTATATTATTTAGATGCTAAATTCATAAAATAAATGCGAATAAAAACACAAATATACAAACAAAAATAATATGGATTACATAATCTTTTGAAAACCTTTGATATCGTGTTTATTGTGGTGCAGACCACCGTCTAAAACAAACTGACACGATCCAGATTACATAATCCGGACACCTCGCGTGGTTTCTGAATTATGTAATCCGAATTTTTACGAACTGGCCAAACTGAAGGACTAAAAAGAGATCAGGGCACTAATACATATTGCATTGAAATAACCAGCTACTGGGCCAAACTACATTGCATCGAAACTTTAAATGGTTAGACAAAGTTTGTGCTTATTTGACATGTTAGAAAAAAAAAGGTCTTTAGGCCTTTACATCAGAAAATCAAGGTCGAAGAAGCGGAAGTGCCCCAGAAACAAAACAAGTTTGGTGTCAAGACGGCAAGAAAGACAAATGTTGATTATATCATAATCCTCGTCTGCACCTAGAGATGGCAAGTGAGAATTGCGAATCCTGTTTCTCATTGCACAAGCCCATCGAAAAAACAAGTGAACTTGTAGTCCAAACTTGGGGGCATAAAATGTAGTTCGAATCGACCGTAATCAAAGAGAAGACCATCGGTATTGATGCTGCTTCTACAGTGAGCAAGACGTTGTTGAGTGAAAAGGTCATGAAAGAGGGAATAAACCTTATCTCTGTCAAAACCTTCGCTTTCAGTACCTTCAACATGATCAAGAAGTATGTGGCTTCATCTGACCCCGCATTTTGGAAGTTTCTAAGAACAGACTGAATCATATGCAGGTTAGGGTAAGGTTGGTGAAGCATTTGAGCCGCTTTGACAATGCAGTATAGTGCATGGCCATTGAGAGTGAGTTGCTGCATGAACGTCATATGCCCCGCATTAGGCGAAGGGAGGATAAGAAGGTGCAAACAATCTTCCGACACCGCTATGAGCACCACAGGGTTTTCAGAAAGTCTCTGATAGAGCTTCGCGGATGCCCGAAACGCTAGCAACTCTCTAGTGCTAGAAGCGGCGATCTTCTTGGCGATGATTAGTTGAAGTTCTGACGGAAGAACTTGAAGGTGAGAAATACACAAGAAGAGGGGATTGAATTGTGTTTTCTTTTTCTTCTCCTAAAACTGAGATTACTGATCAGAAGCTGATAGAGTTCAGGCTCTGATGTAATGTTCAGAGTCTAGTTGTAGTGGATAAGTAAAGAGAGAGAGAGAGAGAGAGAGAGAGAGAAATAAGAGAGACATAAAACAATTTATAGTGGTTCCTTCCACAATCTGGAAGTAGTCCACTCCCCCTTGCACTTCCAAGGAGAGTTCACTTAAATCAATATTTGATTACAATTTCTCAAGCACAAAAGCAAGAGACTTCAAACTACTCAAGCACAATAGCAAGAGATTTCCTATGCTCAAGCACAACTAGAAGAGACTTCCTATGCTAAAGCACAACTGCAAGAGATTTCTATTCAAATAGAATTACAAAGAAAATGTTTGAGGTTGAACACTTGATATACAATCAATGGTGTTCACAATACAAATCAGATACGACTCTTAAGACTCTAGAATTTATAAGATATGAAAGTTGTTAAGAAATTCTAAGTGAACTTTGATGTGAAACAATTTTAGCAGAGGTTTGGCACTTGTAAAATTGTTGTAAGAGTCTTGTCAATCTTCAAGTCTTCACTTCTTTATATAGAGGTGTGAGAGATACGTTGAAAATTGTCAGCACATCACAAAAGAGTCGATGTAGGTGCTTGATCAAATCACCAATGATTTGTTGCTTGATTTGGTTATTGTCCTGTGAAGGAACAATTTCAAATCCATTCCAAGAATAAAGAGAAACCACCGTTGATATAGTTGTTATGTTGTACTATAGCAGACATGGAGAGTGGAGTAATGGAGTAGTGATTATACAATTGTACTATTATCCTTTTCCTGTGTTCTTCAATGGATAAGCATCAAATACCTTCAAATTCCTCTAAATTAGTCATTGCTCTAGGCTTCCATTCCTTCTGCAATCATATATTTAAATGACAGTGTGAATAAAAATATTTGTGAGCTTGTGATGATTAAACGATAAAGATAATAAAATTCCTTTGAAAATGGGACCTCCTTAAAAAAAATTAAATGGAAGAAAAAAACATATTGAAATATAATATTAAAAAATAAAAGAAAAGGTTCCCAACGTGTGTGTGTGTATATTCACGAGGTTGAAGAAAGGAAATAAAAATATTTGGTATCATTAAATGACAGCGTGAATAAAAATATTTGTGAGGTTGTGATGATTAAATGATATTGAAATTAAATATATAAGTGATAAGAAGATAATAAAATTGCTTTGAAAAAAAGATAAATGGAACCTCCTTAAAAAATTAAATGGAACGGTTCAAAAAAAAGTTAAATGGAAGAAAAAACATATTGAAATATAATATTAAAAAATAAAAGAAAAGGTTCCCAGCGTGAGTTGAAAAGAGTTGCTTGTGAAATTAATTATCGAGAAGTAGTTTTTTAAAGTAATATTCAACAACTTTTAGCCAAAGCTTTTTCCATTTAATTTTATGCATTCAAAAAATTATCTTTTTTAGTAAGTACATAATTGATACTTAGTTTGGCTTAACTTCTCCCTAAAAATGTAGAGAAGTTGGAAAAAAGCCGAGTCAAACGATACTTTAATCTCCTACCACAACAATGTAGAAACAACTGAATTTGGGACAAAAAATTGAAAAATAGTTAAAAATATAAAAATTGGAAAATAGTTAAAAGTTATTAAAAATATAAAAATTAAATGACAGCGTGAATAAAAATATTTGTGAGGTTGTGACGATTAAACGATATTGAAATTAAATATTTAAGTGATAAAAAGATATTAAAATTGCTTTGAAAAAAAGATAAATGGAACCTCATTAAATAAAAGCGTGAATAAAAATATTTGTGAGGTTGTGATGATTAAACGATATTGAAATTAAATATATAAGTGATAAAAAGATAATAAAATTGCTTTGAAAAAAAGATAAATGGAACCTCCTTAAAAAATTAAATGGAACGGTTCAAAAAAAAAAAAGTTAAATAGAAGAAAAAACATATTGAAATATAATATTAAAAAATAAAAGAAAAGGTTCCCAGGGTGAGTTGAAAAGAGTTGCTTGTGAAATTAATTGTCGAGAAGTAGTTTTTTAAAGTAATTTTCAACAACTTTTGGCCAAAGCTCATTCCATTCAATTTTATGCATTCCAAAAAATTATTTTTTTAGTAAGTACATAATTAATACTGTGTTTGGCCTAGCTTCTCCCTAAAAATGTTAAAAAATTGGAAAAAGCCGGGTCAAACGATACTTTAATCTCCTACAATAACAATGTAGAAGCATATGAATTTGGGACAAAAAATTGAAAAATAGTTAAAAGTTATTAAAAATATAAAAATTATAAAATAATTAAAAAAAATTGTGAGGGCAAAATGGGAAATGCACCCATATAATAGTGAGTTGGCAACCTCCAAATTTCACTAATTAGAAAATTAAAAAAAAAAACCCCTCCTAGGGGTAAAATGAAAATTCATATGGTATCAATATTTATAAATAGTATATAGACGGTAATTTCCTAACTATATTCTCTTTTTTAAATGATTTGATTGTCTTTAGCTTTAATAATTTTTTTTAAGGAAGCCTTAATGATTCTTATGTTTGATATTCTTTCAAAATAAAAATCGTATATGTAATATATTACTTCATATATATTTTGATAGTTATTTTTCTGACAAATTATTTTAATAGTTAATACTATTGGTTATTAATTATTTTTCTTAATTTTAATAATATTCTATTTCAAATTATGAATACTTCATAAATTTTGAGTAATATTTAATGTATTTTAGTATATTTTTTGTATAGTATGGTATTTTAATATTAAATATATTAGTGTCCACGTCATGAAATAGCTCCCGCTACGCGCCCGCATACCGCGTCGCGTCAATTTTTAGGGTGGCCGCGCCACGCCGCTTTTCTGCTTTGACAACAGATCTTGAGATAGTGGATAATTAATTGTCTTTGGAGACATAAAATCTTAGAAATCTTGTGAAGAAAGGTGCTATGATGATGGAAATCGGAAATTGCAATATGGATGAAGATGGAAAGTTCAAATAGGTGACATGTGGCGCCCTAGGATCATAAATAGGTCTGATGATCTCCAAAACAAGCTATCCAGATTATATAATCCGGAATGTTTTTGTCATTTCCGGATTATATAATCTGGACACCCTCAGTTATTTTTTTACGGTGAGTTTCACCAAAGCTTTGGCCGGTTAATGGAGTTTTAATGCGTTTTTTGGACGATTTTGAATGACAAACACGTTTTTCTTGACTTCCAAATGACATAGGACTTGTTTTAGGCTGTAAATAGGCTTGCATGTTCAACAATTCCTTCATTCTTCACTTCACCTCTTTTCTTTCATTTTCTTTAAAAAAAATTAGTTTTGTAGGAGTGTTTGTGGTGTAATGGTCATTGTTGACCGTACATATAACCCCTGAAATTGCTTTGCAGCTTATGCGAGGGTTATATAACGATCAACAGAGACCTTTGACGTCAAAGAAAACACCAAAAATCTCATATCGAGTGTGTCCGGATTGTGTTTTCCGGAAATCTTTAATAATCTGATTCAGATTACATAATCCGGACCATGGGTATTTTTAATTTTTTCCAGGGCGCGCGAGAAACACGTAGTGTGGGAAAAGTAATAGTCTAGTATTTTCTATAGTGCAAGTAACACACTAACTAACTAGCTGATTTTGATGTGTTGGGCCTCAGTACTAATGCTTTGTAAACTCAATTAATAAAGTATATAAATAAGAGTATTACTTTTCCCACCTTATAACATTCTTATGCACCCAGTAAAATTTCCAAAAATGCCTTCGAGTTTCCGGATTATAAATTCCTAAATGAGTCCGGATTTTATAATCCTAAATATGCATATGTATAATCAGCTGTCAAAATCTCTCCCATATCAGCAGTTTTGAATGTTGCTTTTAAAAACAACCAAAAAACAAAGTAATAAATGATCCTTGAATCTCTCCCAAATTTTGCTTTAAATTTTGAGGGGTGGAGTCCCATAAGAAGTCTCTTTTAAGGGAGTCATGATCCTTTATTTTTTTTATTTTTTTTTGATTTTATGGCCAAGTTTCGGAGCAATTTGATCAAGTAGACCGAAAACTAGATTTTTGACTAAGAACAACTAACAATGACATAAAATGACTATCCATGAGAGTTAGAAAGATTAATACTATCCATGTTACAAACATATTTAGAATATATGAATCGGTGAAAATCACATCCCCCTCCGTGTCACTACAATCATCCCCCTCCCATGACACGTGGGTTCCCATTTGTGCACTAACATGATCATCCTTCTCCGTGATCCAATTAAGCTCTACATGGTTTCATTCATTATTTTTAAATGCTTCGTACAGTTCAGGCTTATTTCTGAAACTCTCGTCAGTATGATCATCCAAATTCATATCAAACAAAAATGCATGTTCTGACGGCAGAGCTGTTCCATTATAATTTAATAGATAGCCAGAACCAAGAGAAAGTCTTGTGTAAGCACAAACATTTAGGCACAAAAGTTTAGGCGCACATACATAAATCAAAAAAAATTAAAAGATAAATAAAATAGTCACATCAATCAATATCAGTTTAATTATTTTTATTTTAATTTTTTTAGCTTTATGGGTACGTGCCTAAATATGAGGTGTTGTCCCGTGATCAAGTAAGACTTTCTCCGTAACCAATACACTCATTGCCATTGACAAACAAACTGAATTTTTTAATCGCCGCAAATTCCAGAATAAGAATAATACAAGTTATAGAAGGGATCTTTTTACATAACCAGAAAGAAATTGTGTTGTGTCCCCTGACTTGATGCTCGATCCAATCTGGAATCGCCATTGAACCAGTGACAAACACGCTTTCAAACCGGAGAAAAAAACAGATGTTCTAAACTCTTCAGAAGACAGAGTGGTCCGCGGCGGCCCACATGAAACCCCCTAAGGAACCAGCGCACCACCGAAACAGCCACTACATCTCAGTGGCTGGTTTGGATTGGAGGGAGAAAGGGGAAGAAAGCGGCGAAGAGGTTAGGGTCGGCGGTGGAGGTATTGAAATTCTAGAAAGAAGGCATAGCACCTCTCTCTAGAATTGACGTTGCATGTTCCATATATTAGAGGAAACTCAAAGAACTGTACATGCAGAAATGAATCCATGTGACAACATGATGTGCGTTCTCCTCCATGCTTTTTGTCTCCTTGCACAAGTGGATTCTCATTTGTGTTTGTTCCTCCCCATACTTGAAATTCGAATTATTCCCTAACAATTTAAGCTCAACATTAATCCATTCAAATTTTAAAAGTTCTTCGTTCAGTTCAGACACGAGTTTCTTCTGTGTTATAGCAGTTAATCATTTCTTCCAATCGCAGATCACATCAAATAGATATGTTCGATTCGATGGAATCTAGAATACTTTTACATAGCCATTGACATCCAAATTGACTGCTTTTTCAGTTATAGAAGGGATTTATTTACAACACCAGAGTGTGTCACATGATTTGGTGCTCGAACCAATCTGAAATCCCCCTCTGTTCCGGTTGGCAATCAAATATGCGTGCATCTAGCCTCATGTAGTTTATGTTAGTTTAGCATAAGAAATATTACTCTATGAATTAGGGGATATGTTGTATAAGACTTTTAAATATCATATATGCACATGGCACTATAAGTAGCTCAACTAGGCATGTCACAAGTTTTGGAATCTTTTCCCTACCGTGCACCCTTGCAATACCCAAATCTTAATTTACACAATCAGATAGTGCAGCCAATGAATCTTGTATTGCTATCAAAAGCTAAAGATTTATTATAGATTGTTGCAACATCATTTATATAATAAAAAAAATTAACAATCATTGAACAACAAAAGTTAGCAACATCAAAGTTCCAGATATTTGCTTTTTCTTTCTATTATTTACAAGCACATAACACATTCAGATACATCATCCAAGGATGGCCTCCTGACTTTACAAGTACTTCTACAAGCTAATGAAAACATCAAATTTAAACAATATCTGCACAAACATCTTTCATAAACACTTACATCAGGTATCACCATATCAAGACAAGAGCGGTGCATTAAGTACAATACGTACCAATAACTTTCACTACAGTTGGATTCTGGAGAACAGAAGTCGTGACTCTTGCAAAAGGATCCGATAAATCGGTTCTCAGAGTCAGTTCTTTATCCCGCATTAATTTCATGTAGATCAGAAAGCTCTTTTCCAGTAGCTACATAATTTCATTTGAGAAACCTGTCCCACCAAAGTCGTTTTGACCTGGTATGCACATTTACATAAATAAATCAAATGACAATATAACTTATAATATAGCAACAAAAAAGTAGACATGTTTCATTATTACATTTTTTGTGGAGAATAACTCTTTTCATTCAGCAAAAAAACATATTTGTTCCTCCCTTATAACTTCGAAACATGGAGAGATATCTATAGTCCTTTATAGTTCTACCAAATATCTATGTAAGAAGTCGGAACAACCAGTAAATGTAGTGATTGTTTTTTCCACATTTTTTGGGACAGGGAACTATTTCTGAGCATTAGAGCAATAATCTAAAACACAAGTACTCACCAGGGGAAGGCATGTATTGCACGAATGAAGATACGTCGAGCTGCAGAAGGATCACGTGCACTGTTAATTCATACCCATTGTAGTGATGAAACAGTACAACTGAGCTGCAAAGCATATCATTACCCAATGCCCTTTCAAACAAGCCACAGATTCTGTTGTGCGAAAGTAAATCGATATTTAAATGGAAGCAAAAGGGTAAGGAGTAGCAGGTAAAAGTAAATCAATCTTTCAGAAAAAGAATTTTCTTTCTACTCCCAGAGCTACACATCTTCAATAATGGTCTTCATACTCCCTAAGAAATGATAAGTTATGCATATTTAGAAATATATTACTTTTGGATAATAATCATATTATTTTTCAAAAGATCTGTCGTAAAGTTTGTGATTAAAAGCATTTATGTAACAACATTCATCTAGGGTCCGCCACAATTTATTATATTTGTGTGAAAGTGGCCAGCTTCCACTACACCTTTTAAAAGGTCTGGTGGAAGGCATATAGCAAGCCATAAGAGATGGATTCCCAAACTTTCATCAGATCAGATTGCTTCTGATGCCTTTGAAGCATCCATATGTAATAGTTATGGCTTCTCCTTTCTGCAGGTTACAAGCACTCAAATAGTTGTGATAAGTAACACAATATGCAGGTACTGCAATAGAAAGGATCGACATTGATTACCCGACAAAATGTTTTTATATGACCTTCCAATTCCAAGCAATTTAACTCACCGTAATGACACGAAAGGACATCAGACTTGTCAATAACGACATCCATAGTAATTTTAGAAAATAACCTATTTGAATGTAATGACATGTGTCGGTTTCAGACACGGATACAAGTTGGACACTGGACAGGTCACTCTAACATATTTGAAAAACAATTAATTGGTATATAATAATGATAATGATGTACCTGGACGAAGGAATCTAGCCATGGTGTTCCTATTCTTTTGTTCAGTAAGCACCAAGTTCCGTATGCCTGACACTAAAGCTGCTAGATGTTGCTGCTGTAAAAATTTTGTCTCTGAAACTTCCACTTCCATAAATCTATGCTTTTCTTTTTGTTTCAGTAAGCACCAAGTTTTGCATGCCTGACAATAAAGCTAGATCTTGCTGCTCCGAACTTTCTGTGTCTGAAACTTACACAAACCTTTTCTTTATCAGTGTAGGGTGAAATTTCTTTCCCTTTCTACAAAATATCACATCTCCACGTTGCTTTTCTCCTTAAATACGTGGAATCCCATTTGTGCACTGCTTAATATTTTAATCTTCTCATCCTCAGTAAGTATGACATCCTCCGGGAGACTAAAATCATATTTCTCCCAATTAAGCTTCACATGGATCCATTGATTTTTTGAAAGTGCTTCATAAATATGTTCTTCGAATTTCCTATTATTTTGTAAATTCTTGTAAATATTTTCTTTCAATTCCAGATCAAACAAAAATGCATGTTCCGACGGCAGAACGTTAATATAATCGATTAAGCACTCAGAAAGAGGACATTTGTAGCCATTGACAAACAAATTGAAACTTGCAAGCTTCAGAAATCCAGGAATAAGAATAATACAACTTATAGAAGGGATCTTTTTACGAAACCAGAAAGAACTTGGAAATCTCTTTTGGCGCTCAAACCAATCTGGAATCCCCTCTGTCCCATTTGGAAAACAAATGTTGCTGCATCCAGCCTCGTTTAGTTTCTGTTTATTTTGCAAACGATGTATTACATTATCAATTACGAAATACTGTATGTCAAATACTATATATTTCCAGAAACAACAACAAACCTGACTCAATAACATTTTTCTATTTGATGAACTCAGTGCTTCACATCCAATTGCAGACAAGTAATATAGATTCGGTGGAAACCCTCTAATTTCCTCAAGAGACTTGCAAAAATCCAAGTCAAGGACCCTAAGAAGGTGACATTCATTAAGGCACTCAGGGAGAATTTTGAAATTGTTACCCGACAAGTCTAGATATGTCACATTAATAAACCACTTGAGAAGTATTGAGAGAAATTCAATTGAAAGATTGCATTTATAGAGTGTAAGGTCTTCCACATTTGCAAACACTTTGTTTGTCGAATACATTTTATCATTATGTTTTGGGAACCTGAGCATTCCACCTAGATATATTTGTAAGCTATGAAGTTCACTGAGATTTTGAAATGAAAATGGAAATTCTCCCATGGAAGTACAATTTGCTAACATAATTTCTTTTACATTTGTCATCTCACATAATAATTCTGGAAAACTCTTGAGACTCCTACAAAAAGAGAGTTCCAATTTCTTAAGAGAGGGCAACCGTAAGGGTGGAAAACGTTCGAGCTTGCTGCAACTTAATGCACTTAACTTTTCAAGTTTATTTAGGTGTCCAATCGAATTGTCTATTGTAATTAAATTATTACAATATCCAAACGATAAGTTTTCTAAATTTGAAAGACCTGAGACATTGGGTATATGGGTTAAATATTCACAATGGTCCAATGTCAAGACTTTCATATTCTTGAATTTCTGCATAGACACAAGGAAGAAACAAATAAATAAATTAGAAATCAAACACTATACTCTGAAAACTTTTTTTTTCCTGACGGAAACAAAACCATTGTTATAAATATATACAATTAGAAAATGAAATTATTTCACTTGCCTTGCTAAAAATATTAGATGATAGAAATTGCAAAGAACATCCTTTCCATTTTAATCCTCTCAAACTGCTTGGAAGATACTTGAGACCTTTACAAAAATGGCCATTTTCAATGATAATTGTTTTGAGTTTTGTCATCTTCTTGAAGGCCTTTCCTTTCTGGTCTATTACGAATTCCATGGAGGCGAAATTCATATATATCATTTCAATTTTACTAGTTCCCTTTTAAAAAAAAATAAATAAACAGGAATCAACCACAATAAAAATAAGATATAGAGAAATTTAAATGTAATTAAGTGAAAAGAAATTCTAGCATGGTCATATTTAGTCTAAAAAGAGCAAAGTCGTACTAAATCTAAATAACAAATTGAACATAGATATCAATCATACTCACAGTGTTTTCTTTTAAAACATTAACTATATCATCTTGACACCATAACCTACTTCTTTCTCCAGGCTTTTTAGGTGATTCTTGTCGGACGACTTCTTTACCCATGTCCTCTATCAAGTCATGTAATCGCACATGACCATAATATTTGTCTATGAGAGATTTTTCAACCAACACTTCTAGATGATGTGTTATGCAATGGTTATAATGAGAATGAAGTATATATTTGGCCTCGTCCCATTTACATCCATTGAAGCAACAAGCGATGTCCAGAAATACACTTTTCTCCTCTTCTTCTAAAGCATCATAGCTCACTTTAAGTATCTTTTGGATCTCTTTATTGGGAATCCTGTCATACCCATCTAATGTATACTTCCATTCTTCTATGTTCTTTCCCAACAAGTTTGAACCCACTATTTCTATAACTAATGGAAGGCTAGATGCATATGCAACTGTACGGTTTAAAATGTCTTCGTAACCTGAAGGAACTTTGTGATTTTTAAAAGTCATCCACCTCAACAATTCAAGAGCTTCATTCCCATTCAACCCTTCTACTGCATGTGTACTATTAATCCCATGACTACTTAGTAAGTGTTTGTCTCGAGTGGTAATGATGACTCTGCTTCCACGGCCAAACCAATCAAGCCCTCCAGCCAAAGCATTCAGTTGCTTCATATTGTCTACATCATCGAGAATCAAAAGAATCTTCTTTCTACAAAGCCTTTCCTTAATGATTGGAATTCCCTCACTAACATGATCTAACTTAATTTCCAATCCAGTTGTTTTAAAAAGGAGCTTTTCTTGGAGATGTTTCAAGTTACTTTTAGCTGAATTCTCCCTCACATCATGAAGAAAACATAAATCTTCAAATTGATCCGCAACAAAATTATAGATTGTTCTTGCAAGTGTTGATTTTCCTAAACCTCCAATCCCATAAATTCCAACCATATGGACCCCATCATCAGGTCCCTCATCAAGAAGCGATTTAACTTGTTCTAGTTGAGACTGCAATCCAACAGGGTAATTGGCAACATGTAAGGGCTCACGACTGATCTTGCTGGAGACGTATTTTACTATCTCTCCTATAAACTTGTATTCATATCTATTCATGTCCAATGAGATAAGTTAGTATGTAACAACACCACAATCACATGCATCCATGTACTCATATAATATTATAGATTTCTAACTATTTTGACATATAGATAACTAATACTTGTTTATAAACGTAAATAAAAAAGGTTTAAGATGGTATTATTGAGGAATTAAAGAAATCAATGCAAAAAAGAAAACAAAAATTAAGTAAAGATGAGTACCCAAGACTAAAATGGTAGCCGGACAAGTTAGAAGCCTGGCTAAGAGCCACTTTCCATCGCTGCAACCTCTCCATGTTATTCTTATCATTTTGAAACCTCCTTTCATGCTCAGCCAATGCTTCACCATAACTACCTGTCTGATGTCGCACATTAGTAGGTTCCACACCAAAGAAAACAGGCAAAACAAGGCAACCCTTTGTCTTGTAGCAATGAATGATATGGACAAGTTCGTCCAGACAAAATTTTGAAGAGGCATAGTTGATAGAAATCACAGGAATAAAAATCCTAGATTCTTCAATGGCCTTGACGAGTGATGGAGTGATTTCATCTCCTCTTTGAAGATCATTGTCATCAATGTAAGTGTTGATTCCCTTTTCAGTGAGAGCCTTGTAGAGATGGCCAGTAAAACCGTTACGAGTGTCACTACCCCTGAAGCTCAAGAACACTTGGTAAGTGAAACGATAGGAAAATGAGGAGGATGAGGAAGGTGATTGCATAGCCATGAGAATTGAAAGAAATTGGATGAAAAAAGAGTTTGAGAATGCAAAATACGAATGACTAAGTTTTTGTGGTCTGTGATGTGCAGTATTTAATATGTAACCATAAAACAAGGAGAAAAACTTAAGACAAAAATGAGTTGTGAAACTTCTTGGGAACTTCCTATAGCCGTCTTGAACTAAATGTAGAGCAATATTCGAAAACTTTTTCAAACCCATTATTACAGTGTTTAGGCTATTAAATATTTCATTCAAAAGATCCGTTCAATCCCAAGCTTTCTTATTAACCTTTACAATAACTCCAAAAAAATAAAATAAGAATGTTGGTAAGATTTATGCGTAAATTTTTTTTATCTATAATTTCCATCAATCAAGTATGAAAAACATTGTAACACACCAATTCAATTATTATTAAAATAAAGAAGAAAATAAAAATCTCAACTAACCAATACACACGTGGCTACTTTTTTCCACTCATTATTTTTTCTTTCTTCTAACCCATTTCACTCTACCACTTCTATGTTCTCTCCCTCTCAGTTTCTACACTCTTCTACACCCTTCTTCCATTTTTCCTCTTCTTCTCTTTGAATCATCAAATTCTTTTTTATAAATCAAACCCTCATGAGAAAAATTTCATATTCAAGCAAAGTTATCCCCAAATTCTCCAAGTGCTCTAGGGTATAAATTTTGACTTAGGGTTAGTGCTCTAGAAAAGGGAGAAGAATACTCATCTTTTGAAAGTTGCTAATTGAGTTTCTTTGGTAAATACACAAGCCAAACTAAATTTCGTTTGTGTCTTTGGGGTCTAAATTGAGTCCTCCCATATCATACTTAGGAGTTGAATTGGAAGCTATAAAATTGAAGGAAGCTAGAGAAAGGTTAATACTTGAATGTTGAAGCTAGAACAGGGGTTTAGAGACCAAAAGTCGTGCTTTTTTAAGGGTTTACGAGAAGGGAAGTGTAGTTGTATTTTCTGCAGAATCAGTGTTCTTTCTTCATCTCTAGACACCAACAAAACTGTTTTGATTTCTTAACAAACACTAGAGTTGATAGTTGTTGCTTTCATTGCTGCTCCGGGAGTTCTGACAGAGCAAATTTGGTTGATTCGCCATAACTATGAGTTCATAACGATCATTATCGCTTATTTTAATTATTATTATTATTATTATCGGCATTTTGATTATTTTCTATGTCAGTATTTACTAAAATGGAGGAAACACAACCTTTTAATATCTTCCTCATCATCGTTATATAAGTTCAAGGTCACCAAATTTAATTATACTCTGCTTGTGTCTACTTGTGATTTATAAAGTAGGGGAGTTGAAATGAAGAATTCGATTGTGTGAAATTTTTGGTACAAAGTTTTGCTATGTTGTGGAACGTGGTTTTGAAGTAATTGTTTTTGAATTTATCTACTCTCTTTGGATTTGAATTTGCTTATGATTTATAAAGTATTAAATTTTCAATTGAGTTTTGACGGTAAATATTTTGGCGTAAGTTTCGATTTGTTGTGAAAGATGGTTTTCGATATATGTTTTGAAAATCGC
>Ga0228710_1002514_pt1 | contig 28945 bp, 10 predicted proteins | sample MedpolnodulmetaG_FD_177995 | JGI IMG/M metagenome (GOLD analysis project Ga0228710, IMG submission 177995) | Root nodule microbial communities from Medicago polymorpha collected in Santa Monica, California, United States - pink nodules | ecosystem: Host-associated > Plants > Roots > Nodule...
TATACTAAAAAGGGAAATTATATAGTAATTATTGCATTGAAAACTGTGTAATTAATCCATAAATAAGTCAACAAAGTTTCCTTTTATGGTAATAAATTCCATTTTTTGTATGCTTAACCAGTGCCCCGGGAGCACCGGTTAGCATGACCCAAATTTATATTATCCTCTCCTTTGAGATGCTTGAATTGCAACTCCTTTTCATAATAATTAAATATGTCATACACTTAAATATATTATAACATAAATAAATATTTTTATGATATATACTAATTTTGAACCACCAATTAAGAAAAATAAATTAATTTTTTTATAATTTAAGTGACAATGATAATTAAATTTAAACATTATGTTATTAATTTATAATTTTGAGTATAAAATTCACTTTTAGATAACAATACTTTATTGACTTTCGTAATTTTTCACATATTTTAATTTTATTTTTGGTTGTTTCATATTTTATAACAGAGTTTAAAACTATATGTTAATTAAACTGTGAATAAAAAATAGAGAAAAATATGTATTCAAATTTTAATTATATTAAAATAGATCCATAATACTATTTTTCTTTGAAGTGTGTTAGATTAATTTTTTTGCTGGATTATTATAAATTAAAAAAAATTATTAACGGGATAAAATGTAGATTTTAACCTAAGAGATGAGGAAAATGTAATTGAAACACAAAGTGAAATATTTTCTAGTATATTTTAGGCTTGAGTTTTGTAACACATGGATTTTAAGTTATTTTGTTCTCCTTTAACTTTTCAATTGTTTGCACCATTACCCTTTTTTTTTAAAAAAATGCCACATCAACAGAAACAAATGATATTTTAATCAAACCCATGAAACACAACAATCTTCATCCTCTTCCTTCCATCTCCTTCATCATCTTCATCATCCAGCAAAATGAAGAACGCTAATGCTGCATATTAAGAGATTTGGAAGATTCTTAATGTATGGGTGTCCTCTACTTGATACTACTTACCAGAAATTGTAACAATTAGCAACGACCCTCAACGGTGGTGGTGACGGATCTTAGGGAGGTTCTAGCCCCTCCCTCCTTCATTTCTCGTTGGTACATATATCTTATGCTTCTTGTCCTTGATAGTGCTTTAAAAACAAAAACTGGTTGTGCATTCGTGTACACAGTTTGGATGAAACCAACATTTGTTTGTTATAAAGATCCTATCATTCATAGCCTTCGAGAAAAGGGAATTTTTTTTCTCTAATTATGTTTAATTTTACCGTAGGTAGAGTGAAAAGTGATTCCATACACAAATTGATTTTGACTGATGTAGTTTGGAATTTAATTTTGCATATAGAATTGATTATAACTTGAAGTTAGAATTTGTAGTTTTTGACTCCAAATCAAGGTTGCAATTTGCAAATAAAAGCAACACCACTTGTGTGTCATTGTGAATTTGTGACAAATTTTGTTACTTATCAATCTAATTCTGTTGACTCTGCTTTCTTATCAGTGTTACATTATAACATTAGTCTAGTCCACATCAAGATACATAAACATTCCTATTGTGCTTAATTTGTAACCCAAATGATGCTTTCCATAGAAGGTTGACAAGATCGTATATCCCATTAAAACTCTCTGTGTCACTTTATTTTGACCTATATTGGCATGTTTACATGTAAGTTCTCATCTTTTTGGCCCATTGTCTTCGATATGACGACGATTTAGCTTTCCTTTTCCCCTTTTTATTACTAGAAGAGGCTGAGCTATAATTATAAACTAAACCACAACTCTAAGAGGCAGAAATATCAAGCATTTGGAGAACTGAGTTTGAGGAAAAATCTGCAAACCATTCACTTTTTGAAAGCCATTTGTTATTCTAACGTAATAGTTCTTTTTATGCATCCACTCAATAGATTTAATAATAGGGGCACATGGATGATAAGAAACACTTTTGTTTTTACCCGAAAGGATGAGTCACACTCTATCCACAATCTACATAGTTGTTTATCCTAAGTAATGATAAGGGCACTGATGATGCCCTATAGTTCTACTTCTACCATGTTAAATAACAATATACTTTTTGAGTAAAGTTGTGGCCAAAATTGATTGTTTGAGCAACTTTTTCTTAGATATCTTGTAAGAGCATGTTTTTACCTGACTGATTATGTATACATCATTGTACAGCTACTGGACATTCATAGACTGGTTGAGTATTTTCAGATATTGTAGCACAATAATAAAGGATTCGTTAGTATGTTGCTAGCAGAAACCATATTTCTCAATTTTTTGATAAGCTCTCTCATCTAACTTCTCTATAGCAGATTAGCGCCTATAACTCTGAAAGCTTATAAGAACTTTTTTGTGAGTGAATACTTGTTTCAATTGAGAAGTTCCATAAGTTAGAAGCTGATCCCAGTTGAACCACACAGTCATATATCACTGTAGCTTGTCAACTACTCTTAGAAATATGCCTTATGAATCGGTAAAAGGATTTGATTTCAATCCGATCACAAGAGTCAATGCCATTGATCGTTTTGTCACTTGTCCAGTTTTACTTGCACTCTTGTAAATAAAAGACGTATTGCCAGATTGCGGTGTTCCCCACGCAATCGTCATTAGAATGTTTTGCAATATGCACATAGCCTACTGTGTTCTGCTCTTGTGACTTGGGAAAGGCTATGGATGAAGTAAAACAGTTTGGCATTGATCCTTTGAAATCAATGTTAAGTGCAACATTACATGCTAGCCTAAAAGGCTATATCTGAACTCCACTGGGACAACAAAGGCACTGCATGCACAAATTTTCTCTTCGATGATTGAAAAGGCGGGGGGATTCATGCTACAATGAGGTTCTGAGTGCCATTATATCATTACAGTCATATATGCTCAGAAGTTATGGGATTCAAAGTACAGTGCTTGAAATTTCTAAAAGCTTTGTTGCTTTTACTTTGAGGAGGAAGGAGGTAATAATGGCAAATACTTGGTCTGGGGCGTATTTACTTATCTGACAGTCAATGCTCAATTTTAATGATTAGAAATTTATTTGGTGAAAGGGTCAATGGTATTTGGTGTGAGAAATGGAGAATAAATGAGGAATCTGTGATCGAAATTGTATTTCTATAAATTTTTGGAAGTGTTGATAATCTAGGTTGTTTGAGAGATAGCAGAAAATGAAGGAGAGCGGGGTTAGCAAAAATGGTGTATCAAAGTTCTAAGATTTTCTTTTTTGGCAAAAGCTTTGAGATTTTCTTGATGGTGGCTGGTTATGGCAAACAACTCATCGGACATGGGATATATCAGTACTTTGTTTGGTAATAACGTTTCTAATCGAATGTGTGTCCGGTGTCCGACATTAACATGACACTCATATATGTAATTAAATTCAACTATAATTTTTTTCTTCAAATTATTAATAATCTCGGCGTATCTGCGTTGTTTGTGTTGGTGATTCATAGATACTTAGTTATTACAGGATGGGTCAACCGTGTCACAATGTTAAGCTTAGAGACACAAAATCATCTGCCGGGCATAAATTGAAGTCGCCCCTAACAAGATTCCAGTAGACAAAGCTAACAACAAAATCTGTCTTGATAAATTGAAACAATGATAGATGCCATCAGTATTACTAACTAGGTGCCCAGAATATTCATTCATGTCACCTTTGACCAGGTGCAGTTGACCATTCATCAATAATTTTCAATCAATTTATTTTGTCTTTCGCCGACTCTGTACTTCAATTAATTTACATCTACTATAATTTTTTTTACACATTATCCAATTAATCCACACCAAAATTGTCACTTTGTTTTTTTTAAACAAAATTTATCACTTTGTTATTATGTTGATTTCTAAAATATCTTTAGAAATATATGCGATTGATTTATGTGTACAAAGTTTTATACCGATATATATTAAATGATAAATGTTAGTATGTTATTTTTTTCCTTGGAGATATTAGTATCGTCTAACTTGTTAGAATGATATTAGTTGATTTCTAACTCGTTAGTTCAACGTAGTGAGCTACTCATCCTCGCAGCGCGTATATATAATTGAACCAACGCGTACTCGTTTAAGACTATAAGCTTTAAAGCATTTGATTGAAGTCTTCAGCCTTGGTGGTTTCATTTTTTGTTTTTTTGAAAGAAGCCTCGGTGGTTTCATGTTTTGCAATTTTTTATTCTTTATAGGTCCATTCTGCTGGTTCTTGTGAGTAACAATACCAAAGAGGCAATGCTATGTTATCATCTTTTTTTTCTTCTTCTTATCTTGAGTTATCCTCTTTCGTGTTTAACCGTAGAGATTAATTTAAGAATATAGAGCTCATTTAAAGATTGTCTCTCTTAAATGATTCTTTTTCACACAACTCTTCCCTTTGTATATCAATGATGAGGAAGGCCAAATATTGAATTTTCCTGACAGTCCTGAATTTTGGGATATGATCTTATTATAACACTAAAATGTGTTCACAAAACAAGAAATACTTACTTTGTCAGAAATTAAAATGAAAAATATATTGACACACAAATAAAAAATTAAAGAGAGAAAGATTCAATAGTATGACTAAATTATTTATCTTTCTTTTTCATATGTATATGTATCCAAATATTTTTAATATTTAGGATAACCATAAAAGAGGGGGGATCCCGGATCTGTGTCTAGATTTTGTTTATGTATTTTTTACTTTGCCCTGTCTCTTGGTGGATTATATGAATGCATGCAGAGGCACTGTATCAGTTGACTCCAATCTAAGCAATGCCTTTTGACATTGAGCAATGCTCCAATATTAACATTGCTTTTTTGATGAATAAGAAGAGCTAACTCATAGCCAGTGAATCGAGAGTACACATTGACATTTTTACCGACCAATCTATACATTCAACTAATTAATAATTTGCAAGTGGCCGTGTCTTAAGTGAACCACATGTCACACATACAATTTCTCGTTCGCTAAACACACTCTACCCTACATTCTTGTTTTATTTATTTATAACATTTTCTTTCTTTGGTTGCATTAGAAAAATTAAAATGAGAGTGGATACCACACTTATTCGGAGTGATCACACATGTGTAAACCATCTTACTGTGTATCTACTTGTTGAATCAATTAAATGTTTGCAAACTTCTAAGTTTACTTCCAATATGTTTACTTTAATGAGTTGATTCCACCAAGATCCTTTTGTCTTAATCATAAGCATGGCGGTAAAGTGAGAAGAAAACAATTATGGCATGGTAATGCTGGCCGAAATTTTACCATGATAATAATAATAATAATAATCAAATAGTAGCACTATTAACTAACCTAAATGACTAATCCTTGTGTTTGTAAGTGTGTCGATCAAGCAGGAGGAGTTCAGGTCCATTTACCACGTGCTCCATTTAGTCCATTTACGTCATGGATGAGACATGTGGCAAAAAAACATCTAACAGTTGAGATTTAAAATTAAAAACAAATATTTTATATAATAAAAAAAATAAAAATCAACATCTTCCTCAGATTCCCTCTTTCTCCTCTGTTCCAATTTCTCCACCCAAGGCCGCTCCTGTTACTCTCATCACCATAATATCCTTATCTGTTCTAATTCATGGTGGTTGCTAATGTTATGTGCCAATGTATTAATATCCTAATTTCAATTTATTTTCTTGTTCTGAATCAGCCATATCCAAAACCTAAAATTTAATAAAATAAAATCTCAATTGAAATCACAATCATCCGTGTAACGAATCCCAAATTCAATTTATGTTCATGTCACTTTTAATCGAGAGTATTTTAATCTCAATTTTTGAATTAGCAAAAGTGGTATGAATCATGATTTTGTGAGGGAAGCTGGAAGTGAAAAGAGAGAAACGTAAAAAGTACTAGAGAAGAAGAGAGGAAGATGGTGATTTATGATTTTTAGTTTTTGTTTTACTAAAAAACTAAATGTTTTGTTTATTTTAAAATCTAAACCATTGATTTTGTTTTTGCCACATGTCATTCATCCAAGGCATGTGGTAAATGGAGCATACCTGGACTCGGGCAGGAAGGGTGTTCATCAGATTGGATGCGTAACTTTGAGCTTTCACAAAATGTTATATAATACTATTTATTAAAAATAGTTAAGTAATTATTAAAATAATTTAAATAATATTTAAAATTGGCTTAAATATGCACTCTGTCCCTATAATTTGGGCGCGTTTTGATCTTCGTCCTTGTAAAAAAATAAATTAAAAACATCCCTGCAAAAAAAATTGTTTTAAAAAGGTCCCTGACCCCACTTTTTTGCTGACATGGGATGGCTTTGGCCATGTGGCAGTTGCTGACTGTGCAACTTTTGCCACGTGGCCCTGACGCGGTAGTCCACGTCATTAAAAATTAAAAAAAAATTAAAATTAAAAAATCCCTTTTTTTTTTTGAAATATGAAGAAAAAAATTGGAAATAAGTTTTTTTTTAAATCTAGAAATAAATGTTTGAAAAATAAAATTAAAAATGATATAATCTCAAAATTTATAACTTTTGAAAATATAATTTTCAGTATTTTTGAAAACAAAATGTAATATATAATCTTCAAATTAAAAAAAATGAATTTTTGAAAATTTAATTCAGTTTTTTTTCCGATTTTTAAATTTATTTTCAGATTTCTTTAATTTAAAAAAAAGAATTTTGTAAAAAAAATATTTTTTAATTAAAAATCGAAAATTTAATTTTCAGTTTTTTTAAATTTTTTTATGATTTTTTAATTTAAATTTTTTTTCTTCTGAATTTTGAAAAAAAAAACAAAAATTAATTATGTGGCATGCCACGTTAGCGCCATGTTGCCAAAATCATGCCACTTCAACTGAATAATGGGGCCAAGACCTTTTTAAAACAAAAAAATTTTGCAGGGATGTTTTTAATTTTTTTTTTACAAGGACAAAAATCAAAATGCGCCCAATTACAGGGACGAATTGCATATTTAAGCCTTTAAAATTTAAATCAATGCGTTCAAACTAAGTGATATTAAGTGTGACTAAATTTTGTAAGACTTAAGTCCAACTTTCCTTAAAATTGAGCAAATTCAACACGTCCTATGTCTATTTTACCTTTTTAATTGTCTAATGAAACTTGAAAAATTATTTAAAAGCATATTTCATATGAACTTTCAAGTATGTCAATGAATCTACTACTCAATAGACAAAATCCTATGAAAGCTTAAGAACAACAATAAAAGCACTTAAAGATGTATACAATACACTATTTTTTATAAAAATAATCTATGTTATTTATTTCTAAAAAAAATAATACACATATATGTGTACACTGACATGACAACCCTGATAAACTTTTTTGTAAGCTCAAATTTAGCATATGTAAATAAAATTTATAAAAAAAAATCGAGCCAAATCTTTTTACGTTAGTCGTACTTTGGGAGACGGTTCAAACACGCTGTTTTAGACGGATGTCTGGGTGGGTGTAGTGTTGTTACGAGATAGATTCACCAGGTTGCATGAATTGTCTTTGTTGAAGGGGGAGTCATTGTTTTCTATGTATTCTTTGGGGTGGGGGTGGATGGGGCGTCTTGGAGTTGGAGGCGTAGGTTGTTCGCCTAGGAGGAGGGGTTGCTAGGGGACCTTAGGCTTTTACTTCAAAACGTTACTTTGCAGGTTGACAGGGTTGATACATGGATTTGGCGGTTGGAACCATCTTCCATTTATATAGTTCGTAGTTCCTACAACTATTTGAATGTTCAGACTCCCATTGATCAAACTATGTTTGTGTCTTCTCTTTGGCATAAGGACGTTCCTTTGAAGGTGGTGTTGTTTGCGTGACGTCTGTTTCGTGATCGGCTTCCTACCAAGGATAACCTTTCACGCCGTCGTGTTATTGACATTGATGCTCAAAGTTGTGTTGGTGGGTGCGGCTTACAAGAAACATCTGCCCATTTATTTTTACATTGTACTCTCTTTGGTTCTGTTTGGAACCACATCTTTCGGTGGCTTGGTGTCTCTACTGTTTTGCCTCATGATGTAGTAGGTTTTTTAACCAATACTGTTTTTTTGGTGGGGCTACTAAGTCGAGGCGTTCGATTTTACAGGTTATTTGATTTGCAACAGTGTGAGAAATATGGAAAGAAAGAAACAACATAATTTTTAATGCTATAGAAAGCTCAATTATGCAGGTGGTGGGCAAAATAAAGTCATTAACTTACAGGTGGTTGAAGGAGATACTCATTACCCTTCCTCTCAATTATCATGGTTGGTGGCTTAGACCGTTCACCATTTTAGGCATAGGCTAATTTCTGTTGTTGTTTGTTTTGGTTCTTTTGGTGTTGACTCTTGCCTTGTAAATATTGTTTATACTTTGGATTGACTTTGTTTTTTCCTTAGCACACCTTGTGCTAGGAAGACTTTTTGCGGTGATAATATATTTTATTTTAGTCTCTTAAAAAAAATATCTTTTTACTAAACATGTTTGCTAGATCAAACCTTAAACAAACCCGACTTAATCCTTATAGAACGATCTGACATATTCGCATTAAACATGCGACACAAATGTATTTTTCAACGACCTTTCATAAAATAAAATAAATACTACCTTTGTTTATGAATATAATAATTATTTAAAAGAATTCTTCCTTAATAGAAGTTCATTTTTAAATTACTAAAATAGTTTGTTTATTTCTTATATAAATATCTCTAATTAGTTTATTACCTTTCAGTGTCATTTTAAATTAAAATACTTCCTCCGTTTCTTTTTAAGTGTCTTTTTAGAAAATTAACACTAAAATAGCGATGTGTATTTTTGTACATTTTCTTCCTATTATACCCTCATTTTAATCCACCAATAAATTCCTATTTATTTGCACACACTTTATCTTTCCAATAAATTTAATATGTTATCTTTCTATCGTAACAAACAATTGTCAGTTATTATCTTTTTCTCCAACAAATTCCTATTTTTTTTGCACACTATCTCTCTCATAACAAACAATTGTGAATTTTCTAAATATTGTGCACATCTTTTTAATTATTTCAAGTCATATAAAAATTATTCCAACTTCACATTAATTAAAAGTTAAGAAAAAATTAACTTTCTTCTAACTCCTTTAATTAAAGTTAAGGCTTCAACTATGACTTCCACCAATGCTAGAGTCACACTTGAATTTTTAACAATTGCTCTCACCTTATTTATAAAATATTAACTCTTTTTAGAACCATTGTTTGGAACAAAATTTTGTTTAAATTTGAAGATAACTAGAAACAAACTTTGTTTAAAAAAAACTTAGTTTTCTAAATAAATAACATTAATTAGTTTTATTGAAAAAGATAAAAGTAATTGACAAATCGTTCCTTTAAAATACAAAAAAGACAGTTAAATAGGAACAAAAATTCACCCTAAAAAGACACTTAAAAGGAACAAAGGGAGTATTAATTAAGCATTCGTTTTTTTATATTAAAATTAAAAGGAAAATGTTAACAAGTGCTCCTGGGACACCGGTTAAGAAAACCAAATATAGTATAAGGACCTTGAAACTTGTGTAGTCAAAGTTAAAAAAGTGTAAAAGAATTATGTTTTCAATGCAAATATTTCCTTTTTTGTTTCCTTGACCAGTGCCGCAAGATCCAAATTAAAATATATGTAAAACTATCAATTGTCTGTCTACCATGTTGGACCGGTCTTGTTTTGATGTTATTTTATGCCACTTGGATTGAAGGATAAGGAAGTATAATGTCATGATTCTATTGATGAATTTGTTGGGAACTCTTGAGCTGGTTTAAGATTTCATTTTGCTTTTGGTGTTTGGTTGGAGCCAGCGGCTTCGATCTTTTAGAATTTATTGTCTCATATCGTTAACAAATAGAGTTGCAATTCGTAATGGCTCTATTAGTGATTTAGTGTGATCTAGCCAATTAATTAAGCATAATCAAATCCTCCACTAGTAACCTAGTATAGTCACAATGTAAGTCATATACATTTTTACTCTAGACCACTACAAGGAAAAAGAGTAGTAAAGTAACATAACTTTGCATGCATGTAATGAAGCGACATTCAAAATAACAAGATTAATGGAAAACTTATCTTCATTGATATTTTCAAGCATATCACAATACTATACATTTTTCTTCTTTCTTATCCACACTCATTCTCATCTACTCTATCCTTTCTTTTCACTCCTTCCACAATTACTTGTTTTATATCCCTTTGTTAATTTTTTTAGGTCTTTCCTTTTTAAATTGTCTCTCTCTTTATAGAATCAAATTTTCACATAAACTTATTTTTTAAGTTATATAATTCTTATCTTTGCTTGACTTCAATGGATCAAATCGACGAGTGTGACTCAATTAACTGTTGAATTTATAGTGGAGGACCACATTTAAATTCTGGCATAACATATTTTTGAAAAAGAACAAAATATTAAGTATCAGAGTTCACCATTTTAATTTTTTCCCTTAAAAAAAAATGGTGAGCTCTGATACTTAATATTTTGTTGCGTATGATATGCAATATTCAATATCTAATTATTTAATGTTGGACTATTTTTTTAAAATAAATGTTACCGAGTGTTTATAGGGCACTCTTTAAACACCAAAAGTGGTAAAAGTTTATGCATTTATTACATTGAAAATTGAAGTTTTTAATTTTTATAAAGAATATTTTCTTTATTAAAAATGTTTAAAAAGTGTTCTAGAAACACTCGTTAACGAGACCTTTTTAGAGTAGTTTAAAATTTTAAATTAGTTGTGTCTAAGAATTCTCCTATGTTAATCTCTCGGTGGTCCAAAAACCGAAGCATTTGGAAATTATCTTTTGACCAAATATATCGGAGAGGCAAACGTTCTAATTATAGTGAATATTTTTCTGGTTAAATAATTACTAAATAAATTCAATGAATTAAATATATATTTTTATTCATTAACACTTTTTTTTTTTTTTTCCATTAACACCTTAAATTTCAAACAGCAAAACAAAATTATCATCAAATTTTAATCACACTTTCGTTTTGTTTTTTATTTCTAATGTTTTAAATTTGATATTTAAATTATTTTTGCGTCTAAAGCATCCCGTGAAAATAAGTTTTTTTTTTTTTAGAAGTATATAAGATACACCTTTAATTGACATGACAGATATTGAGTGCAATAATATAACTCTCACACTCATTAAAACTCCACATCGTTAATTTCTTTAAACATGATGGTGTTATCTTACTGGTGGTTTCACTTAGGTGGATGTTGATATAATAATTCTATCTTTAACAACACGTACCATCAATTTTAATTACTTGCATCTTTAGACCTTTCCAAGGGATATCCTATTTCTTATTGATCTATCTATCCATACTCATTTCAACTGCCTCAAAAGCCATCTCAGCATCCATTATCATTGAAATTGAAATTAATACAAATCAAGATTAATAATAATTACTTGGGTTAGACTTTGTCTAAAATTTGCAACAAAATTAGTGACTGTGCGTGTATTCCAATTGATTTAGCTGCAGCAGAATCAGACCCCACATTTCCATATCCGACCGGCTTAATTAGCATCATTCACATGTCACATTGAACAAGACATGTACCAGTCACAACTTTATAATATACTACTATTGGTATATATTTTTTTATACCAAGCGTATTGCGTGTAATTAAGGAGATTAATCTATCGATAATTGAAATTTAAGATGTTGACATCTCCTAACATTTTTTTTTTATACACACCAACCAGAAACTAAATTCTCGATCAGACGATTAAGGACTCAAACTCATTTGTGTTGTACCATGTTAGAACATTATAATTTAATATACCATATATTTGACAAATTCTATGGTACATCCAATATATTTGAGTGTACTGGTACACTCACTCTTTAAATTAATAGTTAAATGAATTGTTTTTCTAAGAAAAATATTATTTTTATATCATTTATAATTATAATGACTAAATCTTATTTATCAAAGGATTCAACAAAATAAAATTATTATTATTTTTTAAATTTTTTTTTATCACTCATAATTGAGACCATTGATTATTTTTTACGATAATAGGTAAAAAAATTACAATGATTCTTATAAACAATAAAATGATGTTTTTTCTTATGAAATGATGCTCTATAAAATATAAATATGGACAAATAGTTATTTATTACTTAAAAAATAATCATTAATTTATAAAATTATGAAACAAAAGTACCTGTACACCTCACTTTGTGAGTGTACCGTACAAGTTTCCGATATATTTATGTGTGACCAGGCGCACTTGTTACACATGTATACACACATCTATGCATATATAAAAGGGTTCTGTCTAACCTTAATTGATTGATTCTTCATTCTCAATCCAATTTATTCTAGAGTGGGAAATGATGGATAACAACGTTGGAGGAAGTTCCTTTAGTAATGATGAAAACGGAGGCATAATAAAGGAACAAGATAGGTTGTTACCAATTGCAAATGTTGGGAGGATAATGAAGCAGATATTACCACAGAATGCAAAAATCTCAAAGGAATCAAAGGAAACAATGCAAGAGTGTGTTTCAGAGTTTATAAGCTTTGTAACAAGTGAGGCATCAGAGAAATGCAGGAAGGAAAGAAGAAAGACAGTGAATGGTGATGATATCTGTTGGGCTTTGGGGACACTTGGTTTTGATGATTATGCTGAACCAATGAGAAGGTATTTGCATAGATATAGAGAATTAGAGGTAGATAGAAATCCAACTCCTACTAATAATATTCAAGATAGAGGAAATTAATTTCTTGTCTTAAGGGCTAAGGTTTTCTTATGTGTCATGATTCAACAACTAGAAATTAATTAGTTGTTGTTTTTTTTTTGTTGTTAATTACTACATCTTAATCTTAATTACATGTACTTTTGTCATCTGTAATCACCATGCTTTAGTTGATTTGCTGAACTTGAGATCCATTGACTTGGTTTTTTTAGAATTGAAAGTGTTGAACTTGTTCACATCATAGTATATCCATCATCTTGACCTCTTCTACCAAAGTTCACAGCAAAACATATATATCTATCATTTTATCTGAGTATCTTGGAAAAGAATCTATGAATTTGATAAATTTCCACAAATCCATATTAAACCGTTTGATTTCATCTTAGTTGGCATTCCATGAAATTTAATTAAGTTTCCATGTTCATTACATATAGTTCTAAATTGCAGTTGCTGTTATGGCATTATGCCGTGGACTTTTGTATTCCGATAAAATGCAGACAAATTAATGTAATGATGCGGCCACAAATCACAATTACAAACATTGTTGCAAAGACTTCTATAATTGTTATGTTGCGTGGTTGTGGAGAGCAATTTAAAATCATTATAGACTCTTGTTCATGCTTCTTGTTTTTAATTTTGATTAACTTCATAATATTCAAAGCCTTCATCATCGCCATCACCATTCACCTAAAAAAAAAATTGGTATAAAGTCACTTTCTAGATGGTTTCTTCAAACACAGAATTATTAATCAGCAGAAATTAATTAGTAGATGTCAACACATAAGTCCAATATTTTAAGTGATGGGACCACATTCAACTACATCAACAATTATACTTAGTAGATGTCAACACATAACTCCAAAACAATGAAGCCAAAAAAGTTGGAGCTTACAAGCTCTTTAGATTCATTGTACTAGGTCAAATTTCTGAATAATATAGTTAGCTTCCGACATACATATATATTCAAGTGTTATTAAAGAACGGGAAGCATATAGATTGAGTCATTCACTCACCAAATTGGACTATGAAAGCATGTATTTGTTTACTGTGATGACCTGGTTACTGACAAGAGCTTATATATTATTATAACATGGAGCAATTGTACTTTCTGCCACTATACCAACAAGATCTTGCCATGTGTCTAGCAGGCATGTGGTTGCCTTAGAATGCACACATCAAATTTATGTACCACGTGTCAACGTGCCAATGGCGTATACAAATTTAAGACTAACCTATGTCAACCAATACATGAATTAAGCAGTAATGTAGCCAATCATTATGTGTAGTAGAAATAGAGGATGGAAAGAATACCACATTTTATTCCCATCATTGTGTTCTAAAACTTTGATTTGATCAAGATATGATATAGATGGCTAACGGCTCCACAAAATATTTCAAAAAATTCAAGACATTTGAATTTGTATTAATACATCTGTTCAAGTGTTTATTATAAGTCATAGTTTATGGCTTTTCAGTATCATCCACGAGTGTCTTATGTGAGGATTGAACTGCAAATTTTTCCATAAAGTTCATCATTGACCAATGAGCTAAGCCATAGTTATTTAGTTTCTAGCAATAATTCAAATTTGAGGATAGAAGTACGAAGTAGACTGTGAAGTCGAGCATTAAAACTGATAAGTTGCAACAATGATCAAAGTTTAGATTCTGGGAAAGGTAACTAAAAACTTATTAACTGCTACTAGTATTTAAGAAGTTTCTGGATTAGAAGGTAAAATTTCAAAATGTTATTTTAAGGACTTGTCATGGTGGGTGATCTAGAAAATAAGGTACATGGTGGTTGCATAACTACATGAGAATAAAGTAACTATTTGTTCCTAATAACAGTTATAAGATATTGCTTAGACACAATAGCTGATATTGGTGGAAGCAAAACTCTGAGTTCCTCTTATCTGAATTAAGGGGTGATCTTCAGCATATGTGGAGCAGTGTTTGTAGCTTTGAAGTAATGTTTATCTGAAATGGTAACGGGGGAAATAAATTTCTTCTGATGATAATGGTTGGGAATAAAGAAATTTGTAGTGTAAGAGTCATAAGTTATTAAGTGAATTCCCTGATTGTGAACATATAGCCATCAACTTCTGAGATATGATCGATTGCATAATTTGTAAAATTTTGTTGTGTGGCCTCATAGTTTGTATGATTGATTTAAATTTGAGATATGATATTTATTTACCATTTTGATACTGGAGGCATCACGTGAAAAATTTAAGGTGAATGAAACTTAGCAGCAGATAAACGGGAGTGCTACTGCATAATAATAACGTCCCACATCGAGTAACGAAGAAAGGAGCTGAGTTGACAATTGATATAAAAGCAGAAGCCAGACTCCTCTTCAACTCATACCTTTCTCGGCCTTTTGGCTAAGATCAAGTGTAGTATCTGTTCTTATCAGTTTAATATCTGATATGTGGCCCAATAGGTCACACGATATTAAATTACTTTTTTGAGGGGGAGAGGCCACTTCAATAGCTTGCTATTGGGCTTCTCATGTGTCGTTTATGCGTTGCACTATTGCATAAGCTAGGTACACTCCACCAATACTAGTTCAATTTTTTAATGAATAATTGTTCAATTTTAATATCCCTGGATGCTTAGAGAAGTGATGGATGAAATTTTAATATTTTGAGGAAACATAAGCGAACAATACTATTATTCAATTTTAATATTAAAGTAATATTAAAATTTCCTGAGATAAAACATAAGCTATTGGTGGGGTGTACCTGAGATAAAACATAAGCGAACAATTATCCAAACATAAGTGAATAATAGTAATATTTTTTTAATGAATAATTGTTAAATTTCATATTTTGTAAGAAATACAGAAGACTGAAATTTTTTATCATTATCTAAGTGTTCAAGTAGTACATAAATAAATTTTTGAAAGAAAAAGCAAAGAAGAAACTTAACAAAAGAAAAAAATATGTTATTTTATTAAAGTTTTCATTGAGTTTTTATGAGTATTGGTCCAAATGATATATATTTAATTAGTGTTTTTCTTATATTGCGGGTTGGTTTGGTTTGGTTGGTAAAATCAAAACCACAAACCGAACCAAACCATGCGGTTGAGTAAATAATTGATCCGAACCAAATGCGATTTTTTGCGGTTTCGGTTTGGATTGGTTCGGTTTTGAACACCCCTTATTGATATTGAAAAAAAAAATGTTATTATTGCATTGAAAACTAAAAGTGACATTCATTTTGAACATTTTTTTTTTTTGCCTAAAATGATACTCATTTTGAAACAGAGTGAATATATTACAATATTCTAAAAACAACGGTTAAGTTGTACATTTATAAAGTAAGAATATTTAAATGTTGGGTTAATATATGTTTACCCCTTTATAATATTAGCAATTTCCGGTTTACTCCTTTGTAAAAAAAATTATTTAGATTCCAACCCTGTAATTTGTAGATTCTTTGGTTTTGGACCTTTATGATATCAAATTACAAAATTTAACGTACTTTCTCCCCTTGTAATTTGAGAGAATTTCGGTTTACCCCCTACCATATTTGTACAGTCAAAAATTCACAAAGGTCAAAAATGAAAAAATCTTTAAATTACTGGATTGAAATCTAAACAATTTTTTTTACTAAGGGTAAATCGGAAATTGCTAATATTACATGGGTAAACATGTATTAACACTTAAATGTTTAATGCTAAAACCAAAATCAAAATCAAAATCACAATACAGGGTTTCACTTCTAATGCATTTGCGCGCCGTTTTACTTCTCCTTCATCACCGTCTCCGATTCCGTTACCCAAGGTTCGTTCACCATTTCTATTTAGATCTTTGAACACTTCCACTTCTTTTTCTGTTTTCTACATTTATGATTCTCAATTCTATTTTCTTGTGAATTTCTTTCAATTGCAGCAGATTTTAGTGGTATTTTTCCCAATTCGTCAAAATGTCAAACATTATCAACTTTGAACAAGGATGGAATATTATGCAGAAGGGAATCAGGAAGCTCCAGAATATTCTAGAAGGTTTTCCTGAGCCTCATTTCACCTCTGAAGAACACACTTTGCTGTATACGTACGTTACTTTTAGGTTTTTCATTTCCTCACAACATTCTTGAAGCCTTTTGTTTATTTTCGTTTAATTTAGGTTTAATTGATTTTAAAATCGCAATGCAGGACCGTTTACAATATGTGTACTCAAAAGCCGCCTCACGACTATTCTCAGCCACTGTATGAAAAGTATAAGGAAACATTTCAAGATTACATCATTTCGACGGTGAGTTCAGCATTGTCATATGGCTATCATATTCTGGTGTTAACATTAACATGATTAAAACTAATATGATTTTTTTATCACTAGGTTCTGCCATCGTTGAGAGGAAAGAAAAATGAACTTTTGTTGAGAGAACTGGTCCAAAGATGGTCAATTCACAAAACTATGACCAGGTGTCTCTCAAAGTTTTTTCATTATCTTGATAGATACTTTATAGGAAGACAACGACTTCCTTCTCTTGAAGAAATTGGCTTCTTGTCCTTCTATAACTTGGTTGGTCATGAGATTCCTTTCAAATGTTGCGTTACAGTTTTCCCCTAACTTTATTGTTTTTTGATCTTTTTCCCCTTTTTTATCTCAGGTATATGTTGAGATGCATAGAGAAGTGATGGATGCAATATTAGCTATGGTATTCCCTGTTTTCCATTACTATGTTATTGATAAATTATAATCAATTTATTTATCAGTTCATTATAATTATTGATTGGAACTTGTTTGGATTCATAAACCAAGAGATAGTTAGCTCCGTTTGTCAACTATCTAATACTGATGTTACATTTGCATTGGAGAAAAAGGGGTCACTAGGCGGTAATTTCTTTAATGATGCTTTATGTTTCTGATAGTTATGTACTTGAATAGTAGTAAAACAGGGAACTATGAACTAGCCACGAATTATCTTTAAAATGAACTAGCCATTTAATTATCTTCAAAATTCTTTCGGCGTCATCAGCCCATAGTAGTCATTTGGTTGAATCTGTGATTTTCAATTTGTCTTTTCCTGTAATTGATTTTTTATCTTTATTTCCTTGTATTCAGATTGATCGGAAGTGGGCAGGAGAGCCTATTGATGAAACATTGGTTCATAATGCACTGACTTTCTACTCAGAGATTGGAGAAAGCACAGGAAAAAACGATCCAAAACACTTTGCCGAAACAATGATTAAAGAAAATGCAACATTCTATACTATGTCGAGGCTACAAATTGGATAGCAGGTTTTACTATCTATAAATTGAAAGTATAAAATCAATTGCTGCTTTATTTTCGCTTTTACGATGAATGTATATACTTGTACTTGTTTTTAGACAATACATTACCTTTCATATGTTCTGCTCTCCTCTACTGCAATAGCGAATTAGTCCTCCACACAGTGGCCAGCTCTATCTCCACAAACACACTAAACACATAGAACCAAATTGTCACATTGTCCTTGAGAAATTACACGCTCTACTTGTTCGCCAAATGCCAATTTTAAGATTTACCAGCTTGCTAACAGGCATGTGAGGGGCATTGGATGGGTTAGTTATTGTTATACAGTTGGGGTAGTTCGATACTATTAGTTTTGTTTTGTATTTTCTGTTTTGCCTCTTGTATAAAGACCTTAACCATATTTAAAAAAGTATGAAACTCAGTTTATCTGTCATATGAAGAGATTAAGTCAAGGCATAAATGAAAGTGTGTTATTTTTTTTCCTCTCTCATATATTAGTCGTGGTAAATAAAAGATCACGATATTATCTTGAGTATTAAGATATAGCTGGGAGATCAAGGCAGAAAAAACAAAAAACAAAAAAACAAAATTGTAGAATAGCTAGATTCGACCAAAGAACCATGCCCTAACTCAAACCTTGAGCTGACCTATAGTCTTTCCAATCTGCCTCATAAGCTCCCATTCAAGAGCGAGACAAGAAACTTTTGCTTTGCAGAATAACTAAGATTGCACGATGTAATTATTAGATACATACATTTAAAATTTATATTAAAATAAAAGGATTGATACATTTTTACAAAATTAGTGCCTCTAGAGCATACATACAATTTGCTGCAGCATAATGAAAACATTTTTTTTTTTTTTGAGTCAGAGACAACTGCTCTCATTTCATCCAAAATTAAAGAGGCAATACAATTAGGAGGAGAGATAAATATGTAAGGGCTAGACTGAAATACAGATGCTCAAGCAAGATTATGAGCGGCTCTATTAGCTTGACTCCGTATAAAAGTTAGGCTGTAGCTTTGTTTTAGAAGATATAAGAGTCCTACGCCAGGAAAGTACGAAATCCGGCTCGTTCTCATAAGTACAAGGATTGTGCATAGCATTCACAACAGTTTGGCAATCACTCTCAAAGGTATCATGAACAAACCCACTGGGAAGCTGCTAGCCGAAGTGATAAAAGGAGCGCGGTTGCCTCACACTCGGCCACAGTACAGATGGATGGAAACCATGCAGTATGTACCAAAACAAATTGTCCTTTGTTGTTTCTGAAGCACATGCCAACACCAAAGCAATTTTCAGCAGAGAAAAGGAGACAATCGATATTGCATTTTAAGTGATCAACTGCTGGTTTCTCTCAGGAATGCAGAGGACAAGACAGGATCATGTTGCAGCCTGGACAAAGTCTGGCTGCACCAGTTGAAATCTCGGACAATATCAGCTGCAAGCTTCATCATTGTAGCATGAAGCTGCAGGTTTATTCTCCCAATGACATGCATTACAGCAGCACCATATAATCCATCAGGTGGATATACAAACCAAGAGATAGTTAACTTTGTCAATTACCTAACACTTGTGTTAAATTTGCATTGGAGAAAAATGGTTTCACTAAGGCTTAATTTCTTTAATGATGTTTTATGTTTCTCTGATAGTTATGTATTTGAATAGCAGTAAAAACTAGACATTTAATTATCTTCAAAATGCTGCCGTATTCATCAATCCATAATAGTCATTTGGTTGAATCTTTGATTTTCATTTTATTTTTCCAGTAATGGATTTTTGTATCTTCATCTCCTGGTATGCAGATTGATTGGATGCGGGCAGGAGAGCCTATTGATGAAACACTGGTTAACAATGCACTGGCTTTCTACTCAGAGATTGGAGAAAGCAAAGGAAAAAACAATCCAAAACACTTTGCAGAAACAACTGTTAAAGAAAACGCAGCATTCTATACTATGTCAAGGCTACAAATTGGATAGCAAGTTTTACTATCTTTAAATTCGAAATATAAAAACGATTGCTACTTTATTTTCGCTTTTATATTAGATGCTAAGTGGAAAATTGAAAGGATAAACATGATTGCTTTGTTTGAATGTATATACTGTACTTGTTTATAGACAATACATTACCTTTTGTATGTTCTGCTCTCCTCTACTGTGATAGAAAATTAGCCCGTCACATTGTGGCCAACTCTATCTCCACCAACATACTAAACATATAGAAACAAACTGTCACGTTGTCCTTGAGAAGTTACAAACTCAACTTGTTCGCCTAATGGTAATTTTCAGAATTGACCAGCTCGGTGATCAGCATGTGTAGCGTATTGGATGGGTTAGTTATTGTTATACAGTTGGGGTTGTTTGATATTAGTTATCTCAACTTTTATTGTTTTTTATTTTCTGTTTTGCCTCTTGTATAAAGATCTTAATCATCATCCAATAAAGTATGAAACTCAGTTTATCTCTTTTTGTTATTTGTATGAGCAATGCTCTAAGTGATATCTACCTAAATTAGAAGATATAAGTCTTAAGTACAAGGATTGTGGATAGTATTCACAACAATTTGGAAATCACTCTCAGGTAACATCAACAAACTGCTTGGAAGCTGCTAGCTGAAGTGACAAAAGGAGCGCAGTTGCCTCACACTACAGTACAGATGGACGGAAACCGTGCAGTTTGAGCCAAAACAAACTGTCCTTGGTCATCTCTGAAAGATATGCCAACCCATAATCAATTTTCAGAAAAGGGTGCAATCAATATTGCATTTTAAGTTATCAACTGCTGGTTTCTCCCAGGACTGCATTGGACGGGACATGATCATGTTGCAGCCTGGACAAAGTTTGGCTGCACAAGTTGAAATCTCAGACAACATCAGCTGCAAGTTTCATCATTGTAGTTAAATTTGCAGGTTTGTTTTCCCAATGGCATGCATTACGGAAGCACCAAATAATCCATAAAGTAGTTGCAAAAATTTGAAAATGTCGAAGTCCAGGTTCGATGAAGTGCCAAAGTCCAACTTTTCTCTCCAACACTGAACAGTGTGTTGACAGACAGAAAAATTGCCAATCATCTTTGATATATCCATCTCTGCCATAGCACCAATATTAAGCTTTTGAGCAGGAAAATTGATTTTTCTAACTTTAATCTATCACCTACAGGTAATCAACAAATCCCCACGGGTGGAATATGCATTGTGGTATAGGCTCGAGACGTTAGACCTTAGAGTATGTTACTCTCAAGGTCTTAGATTCAAATCCTTTTGGTGCCAATTTAACCCTTTTAACTATCAACTTTATTATATTTGTAATAAATAATAAAAGAATAAGTAGAAGTACTTGATAAAGGGAATAATCAACAAATATTACCCTTAAAACTCAAAATGTGACAGTTAACTAGAATTATAAAATCCGTACTCAAAGAGACTTAAAAAAGAATGGATTAAGTATTATTTTGTTGAGCAATGACTTTCTAAAAAAGTAACTGAATATTTTACAAATACATTTAAACAATTATATTACATATTTTTATCATGGTGTTGGTCAACTATAAACAAAAACATTTAAACAATCACTATTAAAACATAATATGATACATTAAAAAACAATTATTTATATATTAAAATAATTTTTTTATTATATTTATTATCTACACAAATATTATAAAAAAGGTAAAATTATACAATTTGTTCCTTAACTTAATTTCATTTAACACTTTCGTCCTTTTTTTTTTTTTTTTTTTTAATTTGTTTTTTTTTTTTTTAAAATTTTATTTTTTTTTTTTTTTTTTTTTTGATTTGGTCTTTTATGTTATAAAATGTTAATATCTTATCTTTTTTTATGAGATTTTTTAAATAAAATATGAGTTGTTTGATTTGTATGATGAAAATTTGGGGTTGCTTATGATTTTGATGATTATTTTTTTTAGTTTTTTGATAAAAAAAAAGGATAAGAATGTTGACATATTATAACATTAAGGATTAAATAAAAAAAAAAGATAAAAGACAAAAATGTTACATGAAATTAAGTTATGGGACGAATTATGTAATTCTTTGCTAAAAAATGCATAGATGGATACTCAGAATAATTGTAATTCATTTAAGAGATTGATGTTTACACATTAATAAAATATTAATAATGATTAAGATTATAACCCAAAAAATAATTAGTGTTTTGATGAAATCGTAATATGACATACAATGTAATAATTATTATTCTAAAATGACACTTCTTTTGGTTATGTTTTATAAGACAAATAAATCATAAGAGTTTATCTATTTAATCTATATAATAAACTAAATACATCAACTTTTATTGACTCATTTGTTTATTATAAAAAAGATTAGAGGAATCCAAAAGTCCTAACTCAACTGGCAAAAATGTCAAAATTGTTAGACCGGATGCCATGACATCGATACAATTTCACGAACATGTTGCTAAAGTACGATCTAGCATAGAGGTGAAGCAGCAACATTTATTTCCTTCGCATTTGCCTTGAGGCTTAGTATACATATAGACTATAGAGCAACATTGGAAATCACTACCTGGACATCCCACATAATTGAAGCCAAGATTTTCGGCAAATGACGACATCATGGTATATTGGTATGTGCACAATAGCCATTGGATTAGATCTTGATTGTCTTCACACGTTTTATTGTATCCAGTCGTGAACTATATATATAGCAAGGCTCAAGATCAAAACACAGTATTAGGGTTCTCCTATGCCATTCATTCACTCAAGGTTATTTTTTAGTTTTTCACATTTCTGATACTCCATTTTATTTTCTTCTCTTTTTCTTTTGATCAATATCTATTCTGTTTATTATTACTAAACATTTATTTGATTGCAGTTTTTTTCAATCCAACATGTCAAGCGGATGAACATACTAGAAGGTTGGTGCGATTAGTGGCTTCAAACCAAAATTACGAGGTCTTGTTTTGTAGTTTTGAGTCTCTAAAATTTTGAAGCCCTAAAATTTCGTAATTGTAATGAAGCTAATTATCACATGCTCCTTTTTGTTTTGCAAACTATTTGTTATCCAATCTCTAAGTCAAGATTCATTTTTATATATGCAAGGTTCATAATTCCCTTCCTTCTGTTTCGATGTGGCACTCCGATGTCAAAAGTTTTCGAATTGGATCCTAGAAGGTTCTTGTCCTTATTTTTTGCTCAAGGCGCGGTTTCTCATTTGTGTTAACTGTAATTTGGTTTCTTCATTTGTGTCTTGTTCTCTATTTGATCTTGTGTTCTCTACTATAGGATGAGAAGTGCTTAAGAAGAGAGAAAGATAAGGATAAGCTGCTCATTACTTGCACTCTAGTAGTGAGCCAAAGTTATTGGAGGTTTGTTCTTTACTTTTCGATACTATACCAGTAATTCCAGTTATTTGGTCTATTGCCATGATAAGCGGATTGCTAGGCATCATAGTGAAAATTTGTTACTTATTATCATGACTTCTTTTCGTGTCATTTATTATTACTGAATTTTGTTTCCCTTTGTTCACACATCTTATTGCTTTATGAACCTAAAGTTTTATATTGTACGCAGGACATCATTTTAACACTTCAGTTCCACAAATCTACTTTGAATGAATCTTGATGTTATATGCACGTAACCTCCACCATTCTTGGTAAAAAAAAAATGATACATGCAAACAAAATTTTGCTGCAATTTATGAGTGTCACTTGGCAAATAACGCAAATTGACACTCAAATTAGTCATCAAGGTCACTCAATATTCTAAAAAATAAAAAATATTAGTTAACTATAGTCAAATTGTTGATAGCTCCAAGTCTTGCACTTATTATCAGTTTTTCAACACAATTGATTCAATTAAACAAACGGTTGATTAAAATCAAAATTTTCTTTTAACTAAAAAGTTAAAAGGAAATATTTATGAGCCTTTTCTAGTAATATAATGTAAATCATATTCTACTATCTATACAGCAGCCGCACATACAAAGACAATAGTAGCGCAAAAACTTAGCTGATAGTTGTCATTGTATACTCACAATAGTCTATAAATGCTTAACAACATGAGAAGCTGTGCAGCTTTTCGATTACCTTTTATGAACCATTTTTTACTAGTTACAAGAGAGAATTTATCACTCCATGTGAAGTGATAATTGACTGGTGTACTGGATCTCCATGATAGATGTGCACAAGCTCTGAAGCTTTATTCTCTTTATTCACACATAATACTTTACTGGATCTCCATGATAGATGTGCACTAGCATTCATAGATCTAATTGCTACTTTTCCGTTCTAGTGCCTAACTATTAGAGGCATGATTGTCATTTGCCTCTAATAGTTAGACACAATAACGAAAAAGTAGCAATTGGGTCTATGAATGCTAAATCCACTTTGGTAGAATTAATCAGTAATGAATCTTTTGTGAATAGAGAGAATGCAACTTCAGTGCTTGTGCACACCTTTTTTGTGGAGATCCACTACACCAATCATTTCACATGGAGTGGTCAATCATTTCTTAGAACTAGCAAAAAATGGTTCAGAAAGGGGAGCGCAGAAAGTTTCACAACTTCTCAAGTTGTCACACATATAGAGATCATTGTGAATATACAATGGCGACGATCAACTTGGTTTTTTGTGACGTTGTCTTTGTATTTTACGGCTGCTGATACCTAATAGTAGAATATGATTTACAATAGATTACTTGAAAAGCTCGTAAATATATCCTTTTAATCAACCAATTATTTTGTTTAATTAAACCACTTATATATGTTGGAATACTGGTAATAAGTCTGAAGATTTAAAGCTAACTTTTTTTTTTTACTATAGTTAACGTACAACATTTGTTTTATTGTTTAGAATATTGAGTACCTGTGATGACTAATTTTAGTTTAAATTTGGGTTATTTTCCAAAAGGCGCATCATTTGCAGTGAAATTTTGTTTACATGTATCGTTTTATACAAATTTCGTTTACGCATCAATTTTTGCATGCGTATGACATCGAGATTAACATAAATTTGTGGAACTAAGTGTTAAAATAGTGTCGTACTTACAAAATCAGGTTCGTGAATCCATAAGATGTGCAAAGTACAGCCCGTGAGTTGCAATCCATTGCTATAAAATTATTTTCCCTTTTAATTGTCAAAATTTGAGCAATGAAGCAATCGAAGAAACTCTTACAAAGGTCTACAACATTTGTAGTCTTATGAATTTGATACATGTGGTTTTGACAAGTTCACAACATTTATACTTTCTACTAAATTGGATACATGTGGTTTTGACTTTGGTATTTGTTTTGTTCTATCTGCAGGTAATAAAGCATTTTGTTTGATTGGATTTCAATTGTCATCGATCGTGTTTTCATAGATATAGAGAATTAGAGGTAAAAGAACAACTACTACTACTTATAATATTCAAGAAAGACGAGGTTAAGTCAACTAGGTGTAGTAGAAATTACTTGTCCTAAGGACCAAGATTCCTATGATTGTTTAAGACATGCAGCTCCGAGGACGTTTGGACTGACATGTCTCCGAGGACGTTTGAATTGTGCATGTGTTGGTCACGAGAATTGCAGAGGTAAGAGCACTCTCTAACAATACCATATGTAATTTAGATGCCTTAGTAAACTAGGAGACCGAGTTTATAATTACTCTATTACATAGAAACAAACAATGATTTATTTTAGGATCTAAGAAATATGTTTGCTTACAATATTTGTTGGGCTGTGTCCATGATAAGTGAATTTTTGTTATGATAGATTATGGTTGGTACACTTGATATGATTTAAGACGATGTATTTCTGTTTGAGTAGTACATGGATCAGATCAAATAATCTTCAGTCTCTGTATCTTTGTTTGCTATTTAATATATTGTTTCTTTTGCTTAAAAAAATAAAAAAAGAGCTAAGAAATATTTTTGCTTACAATGCTTGAAGTGTCATTCCATTACAATGCTTGAAGTGTCATTCCATTTCAGGACTAGTAAGACCAAGGAGAAAATTGAGACTGTTACTATTAACATAAAACTTGGTTGGAGAGTTGGGACAAAGGTTACCTTCTTAGAGGAAATCAATTGAAAATAAATGCAAAAAAGAGATGGGACAAAGGTTACCTCCTTTTTATTTTTTAAGCAAAAGAAAAAATATATTAAATAACAAACAAAGAGATATAGATACCGAAGGACATTTGATTGGACCAGGTACTACTCAAACGAAAATACATCGTTTTAAATCATATCAAGTGTACCAGCCATAATCTAACTTCGCTTTGCATGCTTCTTTTTCATCAGACAAACTTTCCTACCAACGACTCCTCTCTTCTCTATGCGATTCCAAGGTTAACCCTCCTACTTCTTCTTTTTTGCGATTCTTCTCAATTCTTTTTTCTCCTGTCTTTGGAACTTCTTTTGATCAAATATTTGATTGTAGATTTCTCAATTCACCAACATGTCAAGGATTATCAACTTTGAAGAAGGATGAGATTTTATTCAGAAAGGTATCAAGATGTTCAACAACATAATAGAAGGTGAGACTCATATCAACTCTGCCGATTACCTGATGCTGTATACGTACGCTTCAATCCATGACTGAGAAGAATATATATTGCATTTTTCTTGTTTCCCTTTTAGGTTTTAATTCTATATTGCTTTTGTTTTGGTAATGTAGAACCGTTTACAATATGTGCACTCAAAGGCCTCCTCATGACTATTCCCAACAATTGTATGACAAGTATAAGGAAGCAATTGAAGAGTACATCAAATCAACTGTGAGTAACACTATTAAACATTGATGAAAGGGACTAATAGTATAGTAGTCGATATGATACTATTTGCTTATATGTTACAGCTTAATAGAGTATGCACATAATATCATTCTCTAGAGTATGATACTATTTTCTTAATAGTTCATTTGGTTGAGTATGTGATTTTCATTTGAATTTTCATGTAATGGATTTTTTTTATTGTTATTTCCTGGTACCCAGATTGGTCGGAAACAGACAGGAGAGTCTATTGATGAAACATTGATTAACAATGCATTGACTTTCTACTCAGAGATTGGAGATAGAACAGGAAAAACCGATCCAAAACTCTTTGCAGAAAGAGTGATTAAAGAAAAAGCAGCAATTTATAATATGTCAAAGCTATAAATTGAATAGCAAATTTTACTATCTTTGAATTGAAAGGGTAAAAAGGATTGCGTGTAAAAACGATTAATGCTACTTTATTTTCTCTTTTATACTAGACTACATAGATACTAAGTGAAAATTTCATGCTCAACTTGTTTGCGGAATGCCAATTTCAGAGTGATTTATAGACAATACATTCCCTTTCATATATTCTGCTCTCTACTGTGATAGCAAGTTGAGAAATTACATTCTCATCTTGTTTACCGAATGCTAATTTTCAGCATTGACCAGCTTGCTGACTAGCATGTTGGGGTATTGATTTTTGTTTTTGTAAGAAAGCCAGCACATTCTCATAAGTACGGGTTGCGCATGCTTTATTAGCTTGCTTCCAAAAAATGGGCTCTAGAAATTAATTTGTTAGGTCATTGGTGAACATGCTTTATATCTTATCCTATACTACAATCCAATCATGGAGAAATTAAGCTAACAAAGGTATTGAGTTGAAAGCGTGTAATTATTACTCCCTCTGTCTCATAATAAGTAAGCCTTTTGTAAAAAATATCAGATTCATTTCACTTTTCAATGCAATATTAATTACTTTTTTTCAATTATAACTATAATTAATACCACTTTCATCACTTTCAATTCAATATATTATACTTTCTATTTATGATAATGGTAAATGTACCAATACTTGAGAAGAACATTTAAAACCATTTTTCTCTCACCTTTACTAATACATTTTTCTTAATAAGTGTGAATGAGCAAAAAGCTCACTTAAACTGGGACGGATGGAGTATTAGACAACTTTTTCATCATATTGAGAACAAGAGTCCAAATGCAAAAATGGCTAGAGTGGAATGCTTGAGTGCCAAACTCTTGAACATCATAAAAAGTTTATCCACAAAAGCTAAGCTTAAAATTTCATTTCTATGTATTAACTTCGTTAATTTTAACTTAAGCTTTTGATGTTTAGAAAATTTATATTTAATGTAAAAAAGTTTCCCTCTATAATAAGTTTGAAATAAAATATACGGGTGAGGAATCCTACGTTATGGGATAGAAATACTATGTAATAGATCACAAGGATTATTGGGATGGTCTCAGAAATGCTATATTAATGAAGTCAAGTATTAGAGAGAGATTCATGATAAAATGTCACAAAAACGATCTGGAATGAAAGAATGTTTTTGGTACTTACAAGATGCCAAAGATTATATGTTCATCTACAGATGGTCAGATCAACTTGAAGTTGTTGACTATTTGGATTTAAACTTAGTAGGATATGTGAACTTTAAAGATTTCACATTTCATGGAAGAATGAAAAATAATTCATGATTGTTACTTTTATTATGAAGGCATAATTATTTGTGGTGTGCTTTGAGGATACAAACACGAGAATTGTGGTAGCGGAACTTTACCTTAGGGCTTGGTAATGTCGATAGTATGATGCATATATACCTTAAGTTGTTAAATGTACCTATAATAATTGAGAAAAAAAAAACTAACAAGACATAATTGACAAATTTACGTAATTAATTAGTTCATTTTTGCTTAAGAGTGTGCTAATTATACATGGTTTATGTTTAGTTTTATCCCCTAATTCATCGGTTCATCATTCTTACAAAAGTATTTATCTCTATAAAATTTCAAATTACTAGTCCCAATAGATTGTGATTTATTACTCAGAATTTAAATACGATTATAAAATACCATATTTTGATCCAAGTCTCTGTATTGGTACCAAAATTACAAAAATAAAATTGAGACTTGTTTTACAAAACTAGACTTTCGACGGGTCTTATCGACTGTAATATAAAGCAATAAATGATCTTTGACCCGTGTAATGTACAGATTTGATGTACTATTTACTATTCGAGTAGATTATTATTTGTAAATTAACATATATTAATTAAAAAAATTATCTAAAAAGGTGTAGTCTTTTTTTTTTTTTTTTTGTGTCTGGGATT
>Ga0228710_1002515_pt1 | contig 28943 bp, 12 predicted proteins | sample MedpolnodulmetaG_FD_177995 | JGI IMG/M metagenome (GOLD analysis project Ga0228710, IMG submission 177995) | Root nodule microbial communities from Medicago polymorpha collected in Santa Monica, California, United States - pink nodules | ecosystem: Host-associated > Plants > Roots > Nodule...
TTGTCTTTAGTTAGTTTTTTTTTTTGAAGGATTGTCTTTAGTTAGTTGGTATATTTTGACGTTACCAAACATTGATAAAATAAAACAACGGAAAATGCAATATCAGTTCCTAAATTATTGACATATATGTTGGCCAAAACATGCAAATGGACGATTTTTTTGTCAAGTAATACTAAACATTATCATAAATTCATAAAAATTAAACTTAAATGCGGGCTGTAGGGGACGGATCTGGACTCACAATATCGACGAGGGACAATTTTTTTTTTTTGTCAAATAATTAAACTAAACTTTATTAAAAGCTATATTATTTGAAAGGAAAAAAAAACAGTTTTTGTCCTCCTAATGATTTGTCAACCATTAGAGAGATTTTGATTTGGTCTCTCCTCCTTGTTTTTTGTATGCTTCCTTTTTGTTTTTTTAATATGTATTGGTATGACCTAGCCCCTTGCTAGGCTGCCTTCTTTGCCAAAAAAAAAAATTCCTTTTCTGTCAAATGTTATTATTCTTTACGGCGCATATAAGTTCATCCTTCCGAAAAAGAAAAAAACAATACAGTTTATCTCACTAAGCGAGGTCGTCTACATGAATCAAATTACGTTTTATGCTCTATCATAAATTACATTTGGATCAAACTCATTAACCTCTAATTCTTTTGTAATGATTTCTCTTTTAGTTTTTTTAGGTCTTCGTCTTCGTACTGACTCTCCTCCATTTGATCAACCCTTCATACTATGACATCTACGTGTCTTTTCTCAACATGCAAAAATCATCTAAGTCTATTTTCTACCATTTTTCTACTATAGGTGGTGCCATAACTCTCTCTAATAGTGTCATTCCTAATTCTATCTCGTCTAGTCTTGTAAAATTAAAAAAAAAAAATTCATTTTTTTATAATTTATAATTGAATTAATTTAACGTTTCATAATTATGAATGAATTGATAACTTATTGTTACTACCTCCGTCTCAAAATATATGACACTTTTGAGAAAAACAAAGTTGATTGTTGAATTAATTTTGTTGACAATTGCTATTGTTTTACATGTTTACCCTTTATAAGAGATAATTAGTTAATATTTTTATGTAGTATTATATACTCCTTCCAATCCTTTTTACAAGAAACTTTTATATTTTGATGATTAATGAAGTACTCTACATGTGTGTTCCAATAACACATGCTTTTCAAAGTCCGCCTCTTCCCTCATAAACACCCAAACAGATGTAAATAAAACACAAATTGTTGGTTTATTATATGTACATAATTAAATTAACTAGTGTTTTTGGTATTTATTTATTTTTCTGAAATTTGATTAAAATTTGTAAATATCAATAATCTAATGAACACAAAATACTTGTATACCGGTATGCTATTTAGAAATAGGAGCAAATGAAACCTAATCAATGCTAATATATGAAATCTACACCACAAAGATTATGTGCAAGCAAATATATATCCTTGTCAAGTTTGCAAACTTTATGCATTTATTGTCCGAGATTTTATTTTAAGGAGATCTCTAACCATGAACTTCAATGGCCCCCTCAAAAAGAAATGAACTTCAATGGTCCATTCTTATATGGTTTATCATCATCCATTCTTATATATTAGATTTTCATTTTTGGTAAATAACTAGATTTTATTTAAAGCCTTGTGGTTTTGGGTAATTTGGTGCATCCACGACGCATGACATTTGTGCACAGAAAATACTTCAATCCAAGATTAAATATCCCAATAAGAATAGATACTTATCTGTTTATTTGGTAAAGCCATCTATCAATATTTTAAAAGGAATTATATTTTAAATAATCAGAAAAATAATTTAAATCACCATATTTTTATATATGCATAACAAATTGATAAACACAATTTTAACATAGTTTATTTCACAGTGAAATTTATCAATTTTTAATAAAAAAAAATTGGTTTAAATATTTTTTTGGTTTAAATATATACTTAGCCTTACAAACCAAGTCGTATTTAAATTAATTAACAATTAATTGAATTTAATCATAATTTATTTAATTAACTATCCGCTATTTAATCAATTGATTTGGCTCAAGTGGTTAATGAGCTCTCCAAAGACGAATCATTTGAAAAAACCTGAATTCAATTCTTGGTAGAATTAAACAACTCATGATCATGTTTTACTTACCTACCGACCGATTACTTTGGTGTCTTTTCTCTGGATTCTACTTGAGTGACTTCAAAATTGGTGATTTTATCTCTATCTCTCTCATAACCAATAATTATCTTTCATAAAGTGTTGGGGCCGCGTCCCCACAAGCGGTATTTTTATAAAAAGCTATTGAGTAGTTTTATGTTTATCTTCATTGAAAATCAAGTGTTGCCCCCCCACAAAAAATTATTGAATGATTTTATTTGTGAAGAATTAAATAGATAATAGTATGAGAGATAAATTATTGAATGGTTATTCAATCACATATACAAAAATAATATATTTGATGGTGTTAAAAATGATGAAAAACATAAGATATGTTAATATTAAGTATAATGAAAACAATTTTTAGATATATTAATACATTGTCCCCACTAATCCAAATTTATGTATCCGTCACAATGTTTAGGGTGTCACAAACACATTGTTTCTCTTTTGTCTTTGATTTTATCTTCTTGAACGGATTTCTATTTCGTGCAAAATGTATAATGTGGTTGTACGTTTACGATGAAATAATATGTTGGGTTTTCAAAAATAACTTATATATATATATATATATACACCAGATACATTAGATATTCAATGAATCTAAACAATTATTTTTTACTTATAAATATGACCGAATAAAGCAGTATTCTTCAATTACACAAAGCATAGAAGTTTTGTTGAAACTTCACAAACTTTTGCTTTTTGACTTCTTTCATGACTTCTTTCTTTCAATCACATTGTAGTCATTTTTTTTCGGGTAGAATCATATACTCAAAATATATACATATATATAAAAAAGTACAATAATAAACAAATTTCCTAAATTTTAAATCTTTTTCTTCCTTTCTTTATATAGTAATAGGCACTAGAGGAAGTACCAATTAATTAAGTAGACATTAAAATATGATAAGGAAATAGCATATAGCCATATACAAAGTTAGAGAAGGAAAGGGAAATACAGATACCCTTGGGGGTAGGTGTAGGATTGACCGAACAACCTTACACACTCACCATCCCCAATCAAGACTTTCCATTCACTCTCATTTACATTTCACACCACTTGCATACCCCAACTAATATCTATATATATACCCTTAACTACCCTCTTTTCTCTCAGCTTGAGGTTCCCTTCTTCAAAGAGAACACCAAGCTTCTATCAAAAAGTTCCACAATCCAATTCCAAACACTTTAGCATATATTCATTCAATAAGTGGTAAATTCGTAATTTTCATCAATATGAATTCCCTTACTACACCGTCTTCCAATTCCCTTACCTATCTGAACCGGGTTCGCCCCTCGTTAAACCGGATCGGTTCATCTCCAACAAGAATAAGCGTTAAATGCGGATACGGTTTTGAATTCTCCACTGGTTCAAACCGAGCCGATTGGCAAAGCTCATGCGCTATTTTATCAAGCAAAGTAATTTCACAGCAAGATGAATCTCCGGTCACCGGAAACGACCATGTCACCGCCGTCAACGGCCATAACGCTGCCGTAACTGATCTTCAACTCGTCCCAATTGGTAACAACAAACCACTTCCACCAAAACCGTTAACCATCACCGATCTCTCTCCAGCACCGATGCACGGTTCGACTCTCCGTGTCGCATATCAAGGAGTTCCCGGAGCATACTCCGAAGCCGCTGCCGGTAAAGCTTATCCGAACAGCGAAGCCATGCCGTGTGATCAATTCGAGGTAGCTTTTCAATCGGTAGAACTCTGGATTGCTGATCGCGCAGTTCTACCGGTTGAAAACTCTCTCGGAGGATCAATCCATCGAAACTACGACCTCCTCCTCCGTCACCGCCTCCATATCGTCGGAGAAGTTCAACTCCCCGTCCACCACTGCCTCCTCGCACTTCCAGGAGTCCGAAAAGAATATTTAACACGCGTGATTTCGCACCCACAAGCATTAGCTCAATGCGAAAACACGCTAACAAAGCTCGGCCTCAACGTAGCGCGTGAGGCGGTTGACGATACAGCTGGTGCCGCGGAGTTTATTGCTACAAATAACCTCCGCGACACTGCTGCTATCGCCAGCGCACGTGCTGCAGAGCTTTACGGATTAAACATCCTAGCTGATGGAATACAAGATGATCCAAATAACGTGACACGGTTTGTTATGTTGGCAAGAGAACCCATAATTCCAAGAACCGATCGTCCATTCAAAACAAGCATTGTTTTTGCTCATGATAAAGGAACTTCAGTGCTTTTTAAAGTGCTTTCAGCTTTTGCGTTTAGAAATATCAACTTAACTAAGATTGAATCTAGGCCTCATCGCGGCCGTCCAATTCGAGTTGTGGATGATGAAAATGAAGGAACAGCTAAACATTTTGAGTATATGTTTTATATTGATTTTGAGGCTTCTATGGCTGAGGTTAGGGCACAAAATGCACTTGCTGAAGTTCAAGAGTTCACATCTTTCTTAAGAGTTTTGGGGAGTTATCCTATGGATATGACACCATGGAGTCCTTCTTCTACTTTCTCATAGGAGAGATTTGTTTTGATATTGATCTTAGTTAAATCTTGATATAAAACAAAAATTAAAATATATAGTGTGTATTATCATGTTATTTGTTATAAAAGTTCAAATTTGTGAAGGAAAAAAAATCCCAAATTGTTTAAATACTTTCATTTGCCTTTTACAATTTATATCTTTCCATTTTTAACATTTTTTGTTTGTTAAGGTTTTAGAATATAGATATTTTTATGGGATTTTCAGATGAATGAGATTTGAAAAGAGTGCATGTACATTGTACTTGAGTTTAGGGTTGGTGATTGAATATTTAGTCAAAAAATGGTGCTGAAGTTAGGTGAATTGATTGTTAATATAGTTTGTGTATATTTATGACTGTATCCCCAAAAAGCCAAAACAGCCTTAGTTAGAAATATGTTGGATGTTCTGTACCAAAAATAAAAATAAGGTTTTTCTGTAGCAACAAAAAAAAAATGTTGGATGTTTTTGTGAGGTGATACATATTTTATATTTCAAGTTTTTGCACGTGCAAAAATCAAGCTTTTAAGGTATTATATACGCAGTCATGTATTTGACTGATCAATTTTGGTCTATATATGCATGAAGTTAAAGTAATATGCGTTATAAATTTTGTTTTTACTTCAAGCTTTATTTATGTTAACGTCTAAGCTTTTTAGCCGCATTCCTTTTCATCCGTTGACTAAGGAAGGTGCCACAACAGTCTATGCATCACGTTTCAATTGTTTTGTCTGCTTTTAGATTTTGTGTAAGTCCTTATGATTTTGTGTTTTATAAAATGTGCATCGATGGATAAAGAATGTATGTTGCTTAGAAACTACATTTAGTCTCGATATCAAAGAAATATAAGACTCTTATGGTGCATTGAAATAGTAGTTCTCTAGTCAAGGTTAAAGGATATGTCTGCCCACAAGAGTGAAGTAGGTTTCGACCTCGAATCCACGACATCATGTTTTTTTATGTATTTTCTGTTTCTGATCTAGGGTAAGCACTTGTGATTTATTATTATTTTTTCATTTGTAAAATGTGTCTCTATAGATGAGTCACTATAAAAATAATATTAGTTTTATAGGAGGTAAAACCCCTTGAAAAAGATTGAAATCCTCGAAGAACACAATATTTTCCACGATTTACCTCGGGAACGAATCCCTTGAAAATTAGGGTTCAAAAACCATTTTCAAGAACGTTTTGAGAGGGCAAAATTTAATTGAGTAGAGTGTGAGGTTTATTAAAAAGAATGTCTACATTAATTTCTCTTATGATGTATATCTTTTTATAAGTGAAGATTAGGTTGAATTAGGGTAATATTGTTGAGGGGATCACGAGTACGAGTATCTTATGGATGAATCCGTAACAAACTTAGTTCTTCCATTTTGGGGCTCATTGTTTTCAATTGACCTTAACATTTTTCGAGATAACTATTTGCTTACTCTATTTCAATATTAATTGTTTTAGAAACTTGAAACTTTTACCTTACTTTTTTTTGAAGCGAAAATTTTACCCTACTAAGATATTGATATTTGAATTAAGCGCTACGCATTTTCTTGATTTAATATGATTCAAACGTTTATAGGAAACAAGTAATAGTAAAAGAAAAGAAAATTGGAGTAATTATGAGTACACATATGTATATAATTTTTTTTTTAAGGAATGAGTTGAGTATACGTATATATGTATATGATTAAATTGGTAGGGGATTTGGCAATGCTTTTTAATTTTGAAAAAGGGTGATGGTTAAGAATGTAGTAATTATTTTAAGAGAGAATATTGTTTAATTTATTTAGGGCGGCAAGGTGGGTTCGAGAAATGAGAAAGAGGGTTTGGTGAGGATGTGAGGGCATCATGATGAAATGAGTACGTGTATATAGTGGTAGGTGAGAATGTGCTTTGTTATGTTTAAGTGTTAATGTCATGATTTGATTAATTAATAGTCATTGAAGCTCCCTAATCCCCATTACATCTGGCTTACGTATGTATATATCTCCACTTAAAAAACCATTCCCTAGCTCTCAATCTCGTATCTCTTTACGTATGTATGAATCAAAGCGTTGTTCTTGCTTGAACATGCAATTGTAAGGGGTGTTTTTGCTCCACGCTATGCCGAGATTAAGGGCCTAGGTATTTAAATGGTAGAATGTGGTTATGTTTCAAACCTCTCTATTTATAGTGGTTAGATTAGATGTTACGAAGTAGTAGAATAGGAAGAGTAGTGGAGGTCATGAAATCATGTAGTCAATAAAGCTCAAATCATGGACTTCCCTTCTCGGCTATTGCATCTAACCTAGTCGGTTGAGTCCTAACCGAGATAGATGTTGATATATTTTATGATAGTCCACAACCTCTCAAACAGGAGGTTTGTAAGAGTGAAGTGTTAAGACAAAAATCTGAGATAAACATCTATAATGGTCTGGATCCAATTAGTTATTCATTATAGGTTTGTATCACTTGTCGTAGTAAAATTGGTGCATTTTGCAATCTTTATTGGAAGGTACAAAGAACATCGTTAAATTTATTTGATTTTGAAATCATTGTTCTGTGAGAAGATCTTAACACACTTATAGGATGAGTAGATTCGAAAAGCTATAAATATTTGTATTTCGTTATTTGGATTTGACTAAATTTTAAGTCCCGTCATATGGAATACCTTGTCATGGTGACACTCTCATTTTTATAGTGAAACACTTGACTGGCGAGAATGTCTCGCCATCATACCCAATATCATTTGGCCGTAGCAATTATTATCTTGTTCTCATGGTGAAACACTTAAGTGGTGAAAATCATCACCATCATTTATTCTTTCAAAAAAAAATCATCACCATCATTTAATCATTGAAGTTCCTATCTTATTTAGTGAATCCACCAATTTTCAGTTGTTGTTATTATCGTGTATAAATTTGAGAAGCTATCTCTACCATATGTAAACATTAAGGTATTGTTTGGATCTACGGAAAGGTATAAGGAAAGATACATCAAGGAAAGAAAGCATGGATTTCAATATCTTTTCCCTCCTTTGGATCCAAAGAATAGTGGCATTAAAAAAACAAATTGGGTGTGGGGCCCACACATAAACTTTCCCCTCTCTAATGGACAGAAAGTAGGATGATAGCTACAAATTTTTTGCTGTTCCTATTTTGTCCCTGCTGACATCATTCTTTTATATATTATATATAAGGGTATTTGTGACATTCAAAAAGAAATACATCATTCTTTTCTTTCACTTTCACTCATACCAAACAATCAAAAAATCATCTTACTTTCCACTCTCTTTCCACTCACTTTCATTCCTTAAACATTCTTTCCTTTTAGCATCCAAATAAAGCCTAAGCTCAACTCCTTTGCTTGAGGGGTGATTGTATCAAGCTCAACTCCGTTTTAGAAGACGCAATGACATCAAACATCAAACTTGACTTCTTTTTAAGAGAGACAATTACATCAAGCATCAAGCCCAACTCCTTTTTAGGAGAGGTGGTGAATCAAGCATTCATCTCTACTTCATCCCAACCTAGGTAACAATATTGGAAGAGTGAAAGTTGACCCCTAAATTACAAAGGGACCCCTCTAAAATTTCAAAAATTAAAAATTGACCCCTAAAAATTTGCAAATTGACCCTTATTTTCCAATTTTCAAAGTTGACCCTAAATTTAAAAAGTAGTCCAAAAATAATAACAATGAAATTATTTGTTATTCTATCCAAACAAAAACATTCGGCTATTAATTGTAAGTGATAGAAAATATTTTTTTCTTCAAAAAATAAATAATTTAGTTATTAATTTAAAGATTTAATGTACCGATATACCGGAATTTTCGAGTGTACCATAAAATTTGCCTATATATAAAAGTAATAAAATCCAATATAAATAAGAGTTTAAGGATGGTGGACTATCGGTTCAAAACAACTTTGTACAGACAACCGATGAAAACTCTCAAAAGTGAAAGAAGGTTATTACGTAACATAACAATTATTTTTTATTATTCTGTTTTTTTTATTATTGGTTGTCTGTGCAAAATTGTTTTGAATTGACAGTCCACTACCTTTAAACTCATATAAAATCACGTACACATCATATATAAAACCAACAATAATACTATTTTTTATAGGAAAAGAACAATATATGCTGACCATAATTTAGATTTATTTATAGGATAAAAAACAATAATGCAACTAAGATTTATCTAATGGTTGAAACTTCTATTTATAAGCATGGAGTATATTTTTGAGTTAGCTTATTTATTTTAGAGAAAATTCATATATGGATTTGTTACTTGGACCAGACATATCTATGTAGTTAATAAAAACAAAAATAAAAGTTGTTAAGAGTCAGATTTGAACCCACGCCCTTTCGTATCAGGAGCTAAACCTAACACCTTAGACCATCTCAACATCTTGATAGGTGTAGTCATGATTAAATAATAATTAAATATACTCACTATTTGTTTGCTTTTAAATTACTGTATTTGTTATTGTTGTTATCATTATTTGATTTCAGGGTGCATTAATTCCAACATAATGTCTTCATTTGAATTAATCAGACAAAGAGAAAAAAGTATTTCACCAACAATAAATTGATCCTCTCAAAAAAAAAAAAAAATAAATTGATCAAAATGATAGAAGATTTGAGTATCTTAAACAAATAACCACTTGCTCCATCCCTAACTCGTCTATGTAAAAATTCAGTTGAAAAGAAAAAATTCACATTGTGTGCTTAGAAGTTTCATACATATAACATAGTAAATAAAACAAAAATTAAACAAGAAAAGACATTCGTTTAAGATTTTATCACCATAACTGGATTGTATCATCATTTATTACATTAAAATAAAATCAATCGTGTTACATTGTAACACCACAAAAAAAAAAGTAAGATTAATCTGGTCAAAACGAATTACTAATTTTTTAAAAGGAAAAGTGATTATTAAATTAAAACTAATACAATTAAATGCATATACACTATTACTTTTTAATTAAAAAGATGGTTCATCGCGCAATTCATAGACACTATCAGTAAAAAAATCTTTACACTCTCAATTAACTACAGCGATGAGATCATTACAAAGGTGTTAAACTGATATCAAATTATGATTAATGTTACAGAAGAGGAATAGGTTATGTATACATGTAAAACCATATTTCTAATATAACCAAAAACGAGTAATTAATAAATTACTAACTATATCTCCTAAAATATCTCCTACAATCTTGTAAAGGACAGCTCTCACCAACACTCCCCCTCAAGTTGGTGCATAGAGATCTCGAATGCCCAACTTGTCAAGTGAGTTGCAGAAGTCTCATCTACATACAACTTTTGTGAGTATATCTGCTAATTGATCTTCAGATTTAACAAACGAAACTGAATTATCTTGGTCTCCAAATTTTGTTTGATAAAGTGTCGATCTACTTCCACATGGTTTGTTCGATCATGTTGAACCGGATTATGGGAAATTTCGATTGCAGACTTGTTGTCACAAAACAAGTTCAGCTTGGAGCAAATCCAATTTCAGTCAACAGTCTTCTAAGCCAGAGAAGCTCACATAGACCCTTAGCCATCCCTCGAAACTCTGCTTCAACACTTGATAATGCAACAACTTTTTGCTTCTTACTTTTCCATGTAACCAAATTCCCTCCGACAAAGGTAAAATAGCCTGAGGTTGATTTCCTATTGGTGATATATCCTGCCCAGTCAGTGTCTGTATAGCCTTCAACTTGTACATGATTATTCTTCATGAACATCAACCCTTTTCCAGGTGAGGATTTCAAATACCGCAAGATTCGAATCACTGCATCCATGTGATCTTTACTCGGGTTGTGCATAAATTGACTCACGACACTTACCGCATACGCTATATCAGGTCGTGTATGGGATAAGTAAATGAGTTTGCCAACTAAACTCTGGTACCTCCCTTTGTCTGTTGACACTTGGTCCAGATATTCTCCAAGTTGGTGATTCTGGACAATTGGAGTATCTACAGGCTTACAATCCAGTAGCCCAACCTCTGATAAAAGATCTAGGATATACTTTAGTTGAGATAAAAAGATGCCTTGCTTCGACCTAGCAACCTCAATACCTAGAAAATATTTGAGTCCACCTAGATTTTTCATCTCAAATTCTGATGCCAATTGCTTTTGAAGTTTTTCTATTTCCTCTGAGTCATCTCCTGTAATAATCATATCGTCAACATACACAACCAAAGCTGTGATCTTACCTTGGCGATGTTTCAAGAACAAAGTATGATCTGCGTTGCTTTGTTGGAAGCCATATTTTTTCATTGCCAAGTTTAATCTTCCAAACCATGCTCAAGGAGATTGCTTGAGACCGTACAAACTGCGTTGCAACTTACACACCACCTTAGTCTCATTGTTTGTCATGTATCCTGGAGGAATATCCATATATATTTCTTCTTTCAAATGTCCGTGGAGAAAAGCATTTTTTACGTCTAACTGATGCAAGGGCCAATCTAGATTTATTGCAAGGGATAAAAGAACTCTAACCGTGCTCAACTTGGCCACAAGTGAAAAAGTTTCTTGATAGTCTACACCGTATGTTTGTGTGAAGCCTTTGGCCACTAATCTTGCCTTGTACATTTCGATAGACCCATCTGCTTTGTACTTGATAGAGAAAACCCACTTACACCCTACCTGTTTCTTTCCTTTTGGTAAAGGAACCAATGTCCATGTTGCATTCTTGTTTAATGCCTCCATTTCTTCATTCATAGCTTGAACCCATCTAGGGTCTTCAATGGCTTCTTCTACCTTGCTAGGTACAGTATGTGAAGAGAGGTCATTTGCAAACTTCTTAAGGGGTTCAGACAACTCCTTCATAGAAACATAATTAGCAATTGGATACCTTGACCTATGATCCTCCTCTTCAGGAGAGTATCGCTTTGGTGGTTTTTCTCGATTATGTCTGCGAGGTAGCTCATATCCAACAATGGTAACAACATTATTATTAATATTATTAGAAGAGGTAGGGGAGCTTACCTGAACGATATTCTCAAGAGAAGAATCGTTGGGTACTGGAGAGAGAGAGAGGATTTCAATACTTTTACTTCAGGAAGGCATACTTTTATTTCATTTCCTATAGGATCATCAGACACTTCATCTGATGGTGTAACACTATCCTTGAACCAATCAAATGTCAACTAATTCGACTCTTCTTCTGGTGTCTCCCCCTGAAGGGAAGAATTGGTAGATGCAGAAGAGTTGAAATTGTCAAATTCCAAGAACGTGATATCCATAGTTACATATATGTGTCGAGTAATAGGGTCATAGCAACGATACCCTTTTTGGTGTACACCATATCCCAAAAAAAGACACCGAACAACACAAGGATCAAGCTTTGTGCGTTGGTTTTTATGTAGATGAACAAACGCAACACAACCAAAGACTCGAGGTGGCAGCATTTGTATTGTGGGAAGTGGTACAAATGTAGAGAAAGTTTGTAGCGGAGTTTTAAATTCAAGAACCTTTGAAGGCATTCGGTTAATAAGGTATACTGCTGTAGTGACAACATAAGTCCAATGGTGGTGAGGCACATGCGCTCCGAGTAAAAGAGAACGAGCAGTTTCAAGGATGTTGCGATTTTTCCGTTCTGCAACACCATTTGGTTAAGGAGTTTGAGGACAAGTGATTTCGTGAATAAGTCCATGTTTTTTAAAATACGCATTAAATTGGTGATTAACAAACTCCCCACCATTATTAGAGCGAAGGATCCTAATCTTCTTTGAATATTGAGTTTCAATCATTTTATGGAATTGTTGAAATATGTTCAACACCTCATTTTTTTTGTTTCAACAAATAAATCCAAGTCATTCGAGTACAGTCATCAACAAATATCACAAACCACCGACAACCAGATATAGAAGATTTTGGGGATGGACCCCATACCTCAAAATGGATCAAAGCAAAAGGAACATTACTCTTATTCATACTTAATGGAAAATTGATTCGATGACTCTTGGCTAAAATACAAGCCTCGCATTTGAAGTTCAAAACTGATGTATCTAAAAACAAATTGGGGAACACATGTTTCAAGTAGCTAAACGAAGGATGGCCCAGCCGACGGTGCCAAAGTAAAACTTGTTCCACTTTAATGTTTCTTGGATAATGCATGTGGTGTGCTCAGCCTACACTGAAATCCTCAATATAGTAGAGCCCATCTCTCTTAGTACCACGCCCAATGATCTCCTTGGTGAGAATATCCTGAAGTAAATAGAACGATGGATAAATCAGTACAACACAATTCAAGTCTTTGGTAACTTGACTCACATACAGCAACTTATGAGATAGAGAGGGAACAAGCAGTGTATGAGATAGTAAAATAGCTGGTGATAACATCACAGTTTCAGCCCCTGTTGCCGATGATAAGCCACCATTTGCATTGGCAATACTTGAGCGCCGAGGGGTTGAATGTTCCGAAAAATCAGCAACATCAAATGTCATGTGATCGGTGGCTCCGGAATCAAGTACCCAAGCATTACAATCAACATCATGATTAGAGCAAGTTAGAGCATTACCTTCAGTAGGGTGGGAACTTGATGCCGAAATGAGGGAAAGATGTGATTCGGTAGTGGCTAATGCAACTTTTCCCGGGTTGCTATCGTTATCGCTTGTATCGCGACGCTTCCGAGCCTGAAAGTCTGTCCACCAATCCGGATAACCGTGAAGCTTAAAGCAGGTCTCACGAGTATGTTTGGTACCTCCACAATGAGAACATTTTGTGCCATCAGATGAGTCTCTATGCTTGGATTGAGAACTTGGCTTGCTGCTTTGCAATTTGAGACTCTTAGATGTGAGGACTGCTTTAGATATTTCATTGGAGTTATCTGTCATCACTGCTTGACGAAGACATTCCCTCCTAACATGTGCATATGCTTGCTCCACTGTTGGAAGTGGTTTCATTTGTAAAACATCACTTCTGATATTGTCTAAGCGGTCATCCAGTCCATCCAAAAATACATAAACCCGTTCTTCTTGGACAAGGGTATTGTAGTGTTGGATATCAATTGGGCATTCCATCGGGTTTGGACGACAGAAATCAATCTCACGCCAGAGTCCTTGGAGATCGTTATAATATTTTTCAAGAGAACCACCGGCCTGTTTCAGACGTGTCACCCGTCGCTGAAGGTCATATACCTAAGAGGTGTCGCTGCCATCAAAGTATGTGGTCGCGATTGCATCCCTCACCAACTTGGCAGTGGAGAATCGTATAAAGTTTCTGATTAGAGAAGACTCCATGGAGTTGATTATCCATCCCTTAACGATCGCGTTGTCAGTCTGCCAACGTCGAAAGGTAGGGTATGTTTGAGGAGGTTGTGGAAGATCTCCATTGATGTATCCTAGTTTGTCTTTGCCTGAGATATACATCTTGACCACCTGAGACCAAAGGGGATAGTTTCTTCCATCCAATTTGATGCCAATCGGCGTCACCGTATGATCAGAATTACTTTTGTGGCGGTGGCGCTGAAGCGCGATTCAGAATTTCTGTCATTTTTGTTGTCAACTCAGCAAGAATAGAAGACAAGCTTGTGTCGTCGGTAGTTGAATCTGAGTCGACCATGGAAGAAGAAGGAGGAAGGGTGTCACCGCAAGTTAGGGTTAAGACCTGGCGACTCTGATACCATGTTAAACTAATATCAAATTATTTCTCATTCTATTTCAGTTAATGTTACAGAAGAGGAATAAGTTATATATACATGTAAAACCATATTTAACCAAAAACAAGTAATTAATAATTACTAACTATATCTCTTAAAATATCTCCTACAATCTTGTAAAGGACAGCTCTCACCAACAGAACATTTACTTTTACCATATCTATTACAAAATTGCACACATGAAAAGTCACACACATAATTACTTGTAATGAGTTAACAATGTTAAATTTTTACATTAAAAGTTGATGACAATTAAACTTAAAATAATATGTAAACATATTCATATCTATTAATAACAATTGTAACATCTTGAAATATATTTTCTCAAAAAAAAAAAAAAATCTTGAAATATAGGAGCAAAATAAGGATGTAGTTTTGTGTTAGCAAGATGTTTGATCTTGTTAACACAAAACTACATCCTTATTTTGCTCATATATTTCAATCCCAACTCAAACGCGACTCTTGTGAGTGGTCGGGAGCAGTGGCGGATCTTGCTCGAAATATTGGGGGGAGCCGCAAATATTATATCCAATGAGAGTTACAAATTTTTTTTTAAAAAAAGTAAAGGTATATGATCAGAGGCATACCTTTGTATATTAGAGAAATTAGGGAACATATACAACCATTGATTACTAACTAAGAATCTGTCCAATCTAGCTTTTATGTGATGAAAATATCCCAAATGTAGCCCAAATCATTAAAGCCACGCTGCTGTATAGTGTCTCTGAACTGGTTAGTAATACTACTATCAATAGGATTACCTCAATTTTTTTTCAGCTTGACACAAAACCAAATTGAAATCACGAAAAACTAACTACCTATTTCTAGAATTATCGTTGTACAATTGACTAAAACGATTACAAGTCAGATGCTTTTTATTATCTTGCAAGTAATCACACAAGCATACCCCTGTTGTCTTTCACTCCTTTGAATCATCACCAGAGGTTTGGGCAGGCTGAAAACATTGACAAAGAGGTTCCTTTCAAGCCTGCTCATCTGGTTGAACCATTGCATTATTACTCCTACAAAATGCACAATTCACACATAAATAACAAATAACAAAATAAAACAAGAAAGGGAGAATAAGAACAATGAATCAAGCAAGTAATTGAAAAGGGCACATTGTCTAAGAACACAAAACAAATACTAATAAACAATGCATAATAATTAGAATCAAGCTAAGAATTAAAGAGCAATAGGCTAAAACAATTGATCAAAATCTCAACTTTATTCTATTTCATATTAGTAAAAAACAAACAAACAATAAAACAAACAAATTGAACTCTTGAAGTGAAAGAATCAAAATTAAAGGGAACAAAGAAGTGAACTGAAAAAACATAGCACAAACAAACAAACCTGAAAGTGACTGAGATCTGAGAGAGTAAGATAGCAGCGGCCTCGCGCCTCCACTGCTCCAGAGACTAAGACTCAAGAGCCTATGAGTCTGGCCGTTGCCGAAGTTGAAGAGCCCAGTGAGGGGTACCAGAGAGGGTTCGCGAGAGACAAGAGGTGAATGGAGAGGGGGTACCAGACAGGGACAAAGCACGTAAAAAAGAATTATATCAAGGGCATTATAGCAGTTTCCTATATAAAAAAAATCTTTTTTCCTTCTTGGGGGATACCACAGCTCTTGCGGGTCTCTGAAGAGATCCGCCGCTAGTCAGGAGTTTGATTTCCAGCTCTTGCATATAGAAAAAATTCAATCAGAAGGGAAGAATCCACTCTGCATGTCACATAAGTTTTTCAACGAAAATTAACCCATAAAAACTGATAACTTGATAACCCATAAAAACCCAAACGCGTGCCCACCCATACGATACACACATGTACATTTGGAGTTGAAATTTTGAGGCCAATATTTTTCTTACCCTTTACTCTTTTACTTTTCATTCTAATTTTCTCTTGAAAGTATATGTGATATGTCATCACCCACTAAACATTGATTCGATTCAATATATTTTCAGGCTTAAAAGTAAAATTTAAGGTAAAGTTTCTTTAAAATTGAAGATAGTATTTCATTCATAAACTTTTGTCGTCTACTTTTTATTCAAGAGTAGATGTCAATATTTTTTTTTCATATCAATGGTGGGTATTTATTTTTCTTAAACACATGCAGACACATTGTTGGAGAGTTTGTAGAGTGTCCGGAGCAATAATGAGCTAAATATAAACGATCTAAAAAACCATTGATACAATATATCTACTTAAAATATCAAGTGTATGAGTCACTTTACTTATAAACTCAACATTTTCTCTAACTTCTCTTATAAATTCAACATTAAGTATATGAGTCACTTCAGTGGCGGAGCTAAAAATAATTTTGTGGGTGGACCAATTTATTTAATTTGTAAATTTATATATTTTTTATAAGTTAATTCAAGTGACCAATAACCTTTTATCCATGAAACATAATTTAAGACAATTTTTAAAGATATTTTAACCTAAATATTATATAATTTTTATTATATTATACCATATTTTAAATTTTAAAAAGAATTGTATATAAATTGGTGAACTTTATAGTATTAGATATATAAAGCATAAAAGCAACTTAGTGACATTGAAAGGTTGTGGCTTTAGTGGTAAGGGTATTTAGAAAGACTATTGGTGCACTGGTTTGATTCTCTTTGAGGTTTTTATTGAATTTCTTTTTTTTAAAAAACGAGCAAAAATTATAATGAAAAGATAAATGATATTTGAACATCCAGTTTGTTACAACTTTCTCTCTCATACTTATAGTATTTTTTCTTTATCTGTCTATTGCTTTGGTTTTCGTGCAAATACCTACTTTTTCTTTGTAAATTATGGTTGTCTCATAAGTTGTCAACCAATTGGTTGTCAAAATAACACTCCTCTAATGAAAAAGCTTCGCGGAACACAAAGCAATAGAAAACAAAGACTTAACCGCCAGGACAAGCTAGGCAATGGTTGATACTTGTGCAACAAATGTATATATAAGATAAATTCTTATTAAAATATTTTATACATACTTATTAAAAATTAATTTTTTAGGGTTGGGGTGGGCCATGGTCCACCCTGGCCCATGAGTGGCTCCGCCACTGCGTCACTTCACTTACACTTGAGTGTGATTCACTAACATGGGTGGATTTGATCCATACTAGAATCCTACTTCCTCACTAATCTGAATCATGACTTTGATACCACTTGTTTTGAGTTCTTTTAATGATGATTTTGTTAATAGTGTAACATATGGATGAACAAGACCATTCCTAGCGTTTTACGGGCCTTAAGCATAGTATGAGAAAATGGTCTCTTACATAATACATCATAAACTTTTTTTAGCTATTTGATATGATTTTATTGAAGGTGAGAAAAACACAAGAATGAGGTTGAATTGTGTTAGCTTTTTCTTCTTTTTAAACTAAATTCAAAGTCCATATTCTGATAGAGTTCATATTCTAGAACAATGCTCAGACACTAATGTAGCGGATAAAGTAAAGATATATATATATATATATATATATATATATATATAGAGAGAGAGAGAGAGAGAGAGAGAGAAGAGAAAGACACAAAACAAATATACGGGTTCCTTCCACAATCCCGAAGTAGTCATGTCCCCCTTGCAATTCTAAGGAGAGTTCACTAAAATCAATATTTGATTACAAATGTTCAAGGACACAGGCAAGAGACTTCAAAATCTCAAGCACATAAGCAAGAGATTTCATATGCTCAATCAAAAAAACAAGAGACTTCTAAACAAACAAAATTACACAGAAAGATGTTTGGTATGAACACTTGATATACAATCAGTGATGTTCACAATACAAATCAAAAGCAGACTCTTAAGATTCTAGAATTTCTAAGTTATGAAAGTTTATAAGAAATTCTAAGTGTTTGATGCACGAAATTTCAGCAGAGTTTTGACACTATCAAAACGTTGTAGAGTCTCTCTCAATCTTCAAGTCTTCACTCCTTTATATATAGTTGTGAAAGAGACGTTGAGAGATTGCCAGCCCATCAAAGAGTCGTTACTGAAGCTTGATCAAATCACAAATGATCTGGCGCTTGATTTGGTTAATGTCGTAGGAGGGAATAATTTGAAATTCATTCCTTGTTTGGAGAATTAACTAGTGTAGACACAGCTGTAGCAGTACTATATGCAGACATGAGTGTGGAGTAGTTGTTGTACAATTGTACTATTGTTCTTTTCCTGCGCTCTTCAGTGGATAAACAGTCAATGCCTTCTAATTCCTCTGAAAAGTCGTTGCTCCAGGCTTCTATTCCTTCTGCGAACTTGTGTCTTCAAATAACCAACTTTAACTAATTCTAGGTTCTTGACTTCAGACTTTGATGAACTTCAGACTCTAGTAGTCAGCTTCTGATGAATCTTCAGATTATGATGGTCTTCAGACTCAAACTTGCAACATAAGCTTCCTTTGTAAATTCCATTGTTGTATTTTGTTCTTTCAAAACTAATTCCTTGATTTAAGACTTATAAATTTTAGTCTATGGTCCTGCTCACTTTAACAAATATTAGCATATCCAATTGAACTTTTAATACCTTGTTATCATCAAAACATAAGGTCGCAATGTTAAACACATTTTGTTCCGACATTTATTAGCTCTTCATTTTATTTTATTTTCACTTTTTACTACAAGATAAATGGTTTTAGGCAACTTTTTTAATTAAATCAAATCATTAATAGAAACCAAAACATAACAAAAAATCGTAGAAGTAGAAAACATAAGCACCTGCGAACTAGACTGCAATTTTAGCGCCCGAGAAATATAAACTGAAATTTTAACATTTAAGAATAATAATACGAAAACAACAAAAAAATATCAACACTTAATTAATTAGATTTTAGCCTTTTGGATGCAGAATTCTCCAATATTAAATCGATAACAACAATAATACTTGATACAAAATCGGTGTTAAACGTTTTAGAGAAATCATAGATAATGTCATTTTACCCATTATAATTTGTAAAAGGCTCTCCAATATTTTTTATTTTTTTTAAAGAATGGCACTCCAATATATTAGAACTTCACTTTCTTGCTTTCGTTGACCGATCAACCCCCCAAAAAAAATACTCCACACAATTGATTCAAGATTTTTTTCAAGCAGAATCGATTCAAGTTAATTACTCTTTTTTTTCTTCCAACAATTGCGACTGTGAAATTTGTGCGTGATGAAAATGACCATCTACGAAAATGACACCTAGTAATAAAATACGAATACCACAACCAAACCATACTTCACAAATCCACTAAGCACCATCTTCATTCGCATGGTCATGCATCACTGTTGGTTTCAATATCACTGTTCAATGACACTGGAGGATGAGGACACAAGATGTGAGCAAAGAGTGACTACTAAAAAAAATGTGTGCAAGTCTAAAGTCATGTTTGGTATCACAATAATTATGTCAAAATTATGTTGATCTATTATGATTTTCAGAATCTACACAACTTCTATAAATTATATTGTATTTCTGACATATTTATCATGATATCAAACATACATTAAAAATCATTCTACATAATATACCATGATAAATTATATTTGAACATCCATTTTATGATTATTTTCTTTTTCATACTCATATTATTTTTTATTTTATTTCTTTATTGTTTTCGTTTTTGTATAAATACCTATTTTTTCTTTGTAAATTACGGATATCACATAAGTTGTTAATCAAATAATTATTCCTACCATAGCATAACATATCAAATGTTGGTTCAATATTACACATTTCAAAGATGAAAGAGGTGTTTGTTTGTGAAATAATGGAGGATAAGGACAACGCAGTTGATTTTATTTTAGGCAGAAAACAAGAGTACAGATAGATAGCACACAAACAAAACCAAAGGAAATTTGTAAATTGCAGACGCAGTGACTGTGAGTGAGTGGGGGGCCAGTGCCTACAATTTCTCTTCATCACAGTAAATCCCAATATGCCACGTGTCTCAGACAAGCCAAGACCCAAGACATGTCCTCTCTGTCCAATCACAGTCCGACAACCTTACATCCCCCATATAAAAAGACATTCATGCGACCCAAAAATCAACATTTTTTTTTTAGAAAAAAAAGAGAAATAATATTTGAACAAACAACTTCTGTGATAACTTTATCTCATACTTATTTTATGTTTTACTTTCTCTTTCTATTACTTTGATTTTTGTGTCAATATATTGTAAAATTTTGGTTATCACAAAAGTTGTCATCTAAATAAATGTTCAAATAACACAACTAAAAAAAGGGTTTTTCTATTATGTGCAAATTTACACATGTTAAGAAATTTAAAATAGTAATTTTGCATTGAAACTTGAACATTTTGTATTAAATATATAACTTTTTGTTAAATAATTGTTGGTTTCAATAAAAACTTGCTACTTTTAGTTATCTTAACATGTGCAATATTGCACATGTTAGACAAACCCCTAAAAAAAAACTATCGATTTCCTAAAAATGAAAGATCATAGGTGTCTCCGTTGTCCTATGGTAAGTCAATTTATTGCATATATTAATTTAGTTATGTAACATTATCGATTTAAATTTAATAAAAGATTTTATAAAATAACTTTCTGCTTCATCAAAATGTGTTTTTTTAACAAACAAAAATGATATATATTAACAACAGTGATTTACCCCGAACAAGGCATGCAAGAGGGAATCCCGAAAGAGTATGTACAATATAGGTGCTAAATAGAGCAAAACAAGGCCAAAAGAACAATATAGGTGCTGCATCAAAATGTTATCATCAATACTTTAAAATTGAGATGTCAAATTCAAAAAAATAACTAAATAATTTAAATTTGAATGAAAATACAATTATTTTACGATGTTGATGTTCTGGACTGTCGGTTCCTTGCTAAGAAAAAACTTAACCACGAAGAGTCGAATATGTTCAAATAATCGTCGAATGGTTCTTAACAAATGCCATAAAATCCATTGATGTGGGTTGAACGTAACGACTTCCTCTTTGATATTCTATGGCTCCGCGCCTCAATGATTAAAAAAAAAAAACTCCGCCATCAATATGTATACATTTTCTATCTTAAAAACGTCTAACTTTTTGTTCTCTTATTGATTTGAGCATCACAGTGCTTACAAGTATCCCCAATGTGTATTGCAACTACTACCGCTTGTGGTACGACATTCTTATTATGATTGTAGGACCTATTAATTTTAAATATAAAATATAATGATTGGCTTAAAAGATTGACGAAGATTTTATTAAATCATGAGATTAAAAATCTAGATAATTAAAAAGAAAAGACTACCACATGATTTTTTTTGGGATAAAAATCTAGTATATGGATATGAGTTTCGTCTTGAATGATGAAATAATTTTGAACCCAGATTAAGTTTTTAAGAAGCATGAAATTAGGTGCATGCAAGTGATGGATACTTTACATCTAAAAAAGACAAACTCAACTATCCTTGAGTTAAATATGATGTGATGAAACAATTCAGAGCATAACATTTGTCCCAACTACTCCTATTCTCCTATGATTTGTGGCTAAAGTCTAAACAGCACTGATGTCGTAAAAAAGATAACTTAATAGATATATCTTCTCAAAGGAAAAAAAAAAATTAATGGATATACATGAAATAATTTTACGACGGTTTATTACATAATAGAAAAATAATTAGTCCACAAATCCTACTTCAACTTCTCTAAAAAAGAAGTTTCAATTAAACTGACAAAAAGGTAAAATTGTTAGGTTAGAAGATGCCATGATTAAGGTGGGGCCTTTCCAACATGTTAATAGGCTTAAAGTAAATTTTATAAAGATGTCTTTTGAAATTAAAAAAAATAAAATAACACAATGCTTATTTTATGTTGGCTTAATTGGACTTTTGATCCTCTAAGTAATTTCGTATTTTCATTTTGATCACATAACTCGTAAAATTAACATTTTAGTCCCCTTCTTTTGCTCCGTTAGTCAAAAAGGTCATTGTCTGTTAACTTTAACTCTAAATATCTTAAGTGGGACACAAATAATGTTGGTGCACCGTAGACGTTATTAATTCTTTTAATTTTAACCATTCGATCTTTTTTATCGAAAAGTGATTGTTGAATCGTGAAGGTCCATTTTATCTTATGATATGCCATTAATAACTATTTTTTTTGCTCGTTTCTCCATCTTCTACCTCATCTTCATCATCAACCTTATCAAAATTCCAGGTAAAAACAAAAAAAAAACAATTTTTTTTCCTGATTAGCCTAATCTTGAGTATCCAAATGTTATTTTTTTTTTGTTTTTTCCTGGATTTTTTAGTATCCACCAAATTTTTTTTACCCTTTTTCTCATTTCATTTCCTTCACCCTGATCGCTTCGTTTTCTACTTTGATGTTATTTTCCTTCTTCAAATTTCAATTTCAATTTCTAGGGTTAGCGATTTCCAATATTCTGTTTATTTTCCCCTTCTGGGGCACCGTCGACTGTTGTTGTTTAATGGAGGCCACAGCCGCCGCCGCTTGCGGCGTTGCTCTTCAGTTGCAGACTCCGTCACAGAAAGAATGGCGTGTTTTTTTTTTTAAGGAAAAAGAATGGCGTGTTGTTGCTGAACATCATCATTTACACAGTTAAGGTTGAACGAAAGAACCATATATGAGGTAAGGTGATGTTGTGGGAAGCTGCTTTTAAGGGATCTAGATCCTGAAGATAATCTCTTACTGTTTTTCAAGGTGCAGCAAGGAAGAGAGCCCTGGATGTTGATTTCTGTTTGATGACGATGGATGGAACAATAGACATAGATATTTTACAGTAGTAGATCCTTAATGTTGTTAGTCAAAGGCGTGAAATACTTCAAATGGAGATTGTTTTTTTCCTGGAATTTTGATGAAGGTTGATGATGAAGATGAGGTAGAAGATGAATAAATGGGCAAAAACATTAGTTATTGATGGCATAGCATAAGACACAATGGACTTTCACGATCCAACAATCACTTTTTAATAAAAAAGATCGAACGGTTAAAATTAAAAGAATTAATAAGGTTTATGGTAGACCAACATTGTTTGTGTTCCACTTAAGACATTTAGAGTTAAAGTTAACCGTCAAACACTTTTTTGACTAACAGAGCAAAAGAAGAGGACCAAAATGTTGATTTTACGAGTTATGAGACTAATATAAAAACACGAAATTAGTTAGAGGACCAAAAGTCCAATTAAGCCTTTTATTTTATTTTTGAAAGGGGAACACAATGCTTATTAAAAGCTTAATAAATCAAGTTTTGTTGAATTCAAGATTTGAACTTAAAACATAAAGGTTTTGTAACCAAAAAAAGAACCAAAAGGATTTGAAGCCTTAAAATTGACTAACTATGCTAGATAAATGTTAGTTAGTAGTAAGTCATATTATATATTTATAGCTAAATTAACTTATTTTGAGACCTTTTTTTAACGCAAAATCTTGAAGCATAAAACCCTCGCTTGGGTGATTTGGCCCTTAGGCCAGCCCTGGACCAAGGTTCGAACCTCATCCATCCATTTTGAATGTGATTTCTGGATTTACTAAAACATTTCTTTTAGTGTCTTGACAAGAGAAATGCTATAACACATTCTTTTTTATACTCAACTTTTTATTGGTTGAAACATGTGTGAGTTTCACCATATTATATAGAATTTATTTTTAAAATGTAGGATTTACGTGTGTTCAAAACCGAACCAACCCAATAGAAAAACCGCAAATCGAACCAACCCAAACCGAAAATGCAAAAAACCACATTTAGTTCAGATGTAATCAGATCATTTTCTTGCTCAACTGCATGGTTTGGTTTGCGGTTTTCGTTTTACCAACCGAACCAAACCGCAACATAAGAATTTTTTTAATTAAACATATCTCATCTAGATAAATACTTATAGAAACTCAATGAAAACTTTTATAAAATGACATATTTTTTCTTTTGTTAGATTCTTTCTTTGCTTTTTATTTAAAAAACGTATTTATGTGCTACTTGAAGTTTTATAGAATGATAAAATCTTGGTTTTTTCATTTCTTACAAAATAGGATTACGTTTTGTCCATGTTTTTAACTTGGTCTATGTTGTTGAAAACATTGTAAAATGAAAATAAAAATGTAATATTTGATGAAATTTAAAACATTGCTGAAAATATGTTGTGTTTCAGCTTTTTGACTTGATTTTAATGTTGGGAAAAACAATTGTATCGTCACGAAAAAACACCGATCCAACCCAAACCGCATTGGTTTGGTTTGGTTCGGATTTTATTTTTAAAGTCAACCGAATCAAACCAAACCACATGCTTTTTTATCTTGCAGTTCAGATGACTTTTATCCTCAAAATCAAACCAAACCGCACCACAAATACCCTAATAGGATCCATATGATTCATCAAATACAAGAATCATTCATCAAATACAAGAATCAGTGATAAATAAAACATTCAACTGTCCATAGCATTCATCGCCTCAGTGAACATAGTTATATTGATAAATAATATTATATCAATATGTAAGGATCATATTTTAAACCTCATATTCTCATTTATTCACTTTAATAAGTAAACTAAGCTACTTAAAAAAAATAAAGGCACCTTTTAGTTTTAAATTTTTTTTTTTTTGTTGTTACAAGTTTAAAATTGTTTAATACAATATGCATTGTAAATTAAGAGTTGAAATCCTCCCATATGTTGATTTTCAATCTAAAATGAATGAACATACTTTTTTTATGGATGGAATGAAAATACTTATCAATCTCTTCATTTATTTTTGGATAATAGTTATTTTAATCCTTGAATATATAACGAGTAGTCATAATAGTTTTTGAATGTATCAAAAATTTAAAATAGTCATTGATTGTGCTTCATATTTGTCAAAATAATCTCTTGTATTAAAATGCTTCATTAATATTGTCATAATAATCTCTCAATATACTTACTTATTAACATATCAATTTTTATAAATATTTATTTACTGTTATATTAATCTTGATAAAAAAGGAGTTAATATCATTTTTTTTTGAAGGACTATCCTAAACTATTTTGACTCACAAATTGTATAATCAATATAACTATTTTAAAATTTTGATACATCAAAATATTATTATGACTATTTATTACACATTCAAATCATATTTTTTTTTGGGAATTTCAAATCAAAATTATTGTTAACTCTATTTTTATTTTTTGGGAAATGCTAATCGGTGCCCCCAGGGCACTGATTAAAGATACTAAAAAGGGAAATTATATAATAATTATTGCAATAAAAACTGTGTAATTAATCTATAAATAAGTCAACAAAGTTTTATTTTAAGATAATAAATTCCTTTTTTTTATGCTTAACCAAGTGCTCGGGGCACGGTTAAGATGACGCTTATTTTTTTTCTTCTTCATAAAACCGTTTATTTCTTGCTCAAAAAGAAAAAGAAAAAAAAACCATTCAATCTCTTTTGGTTACTCCGTACACTGCTCTCACTACATTACTGTTAACACACTTCTGTTTTTATTACTACTTGTTTCTCTCACTCACTCACCGTTGTTTTTGCTTTGAAAATCGCGGTCCATACCATACCATACCATACCACCATGACCAAATAACCCTTTTCTTCTCTTCCACTGAAAACAAAAAGTTCCCTTCTTCAACATTAATGGCTTCTTCCTATAACCATCGTCGTAGCTATTCCAAATCCCAAATGTACTTCTTCAAAATCCTTCACATCATTTCCTCAACCCCACCTTCTCCCATCCCTATTGATTTGAATCTCTCTTTCTCTTCCACCACACAACAAGATCCTCAAAATTCTCAATCTTCCTCAAAAACCACTTCCACCAACGAAACAAAACATGTTCAAGAAAACAAAACTGTCGATGATGACGTGGCACCGGTGTTGAAAAACAAAAACGAAGACAATCCAAATACGTCATCGTTGTTTCAACGTCCACGTGGCGATAAAAACTATCTTGATTTACTTATCGAAGCGGCTAGGGTGTTGTCTGAAAAAAACGGTTCAGACTCGGAGGAATCAGAGAAACGAACCGGAACGGAGGTAATGACTCGGGTGGTTGTGGATTTGTATGAAAATGAACCGGTGGTTCGGTCTAAAAGAGGAAGGAACCAAGCTTTACCATACCGGTTCAGAGACTCGGTGATTGAACCGTTGAAACGCAAGGATCGGAAACTGAGATTGTCGTCTACTACTAATGCTAAGAAACGAAGTTACAACGTGAAACGGTAAAAGTTTGTTTTTTACTTTGGTGAATCAATAAAGTTTGCTAATTTTAGTTAGTGTTTTTATGTACGTTTGTTTGAGGTGTTTCATCTAAACGACTTATCGTCTGAGTTAAGAGATGTTTATTGATTATTCCATGTATGAAACATGGACACGGCCACAAACACCGGATACAATATAGACATTCATATGTCAATGCAACTAATAGTTTAAGAAAATCACATAATTCAATGTTATTATATATATCAGTATCATGTTGGAGTCAAACACGATACTTGTCCGACATCGAGACACGTCTAATCTAAAAAGTATCTACGCTTCATAGTTAGGGACAGAATTTGTTATTACTTATGTATAAGATTTTGGAGAATTAGTATTAATTAATCAAACAATTCTATCCAACTCTGATGAGATAAATAAATAGTATAACTTGTTTACTCTCTCATTCTTATCTCTTTTGTCTTGGCAATATTTATAGTACTTATTCAATGACGATTGAAGTTGATTTATTTGGCAAAGTGGAAAGGGACAATTTGAAAGAATATGATTTGGATGTTGTCTCAATATTTAATTCCCTATAATGATAGCATTTTATGATAAAGGGAAATTAATACAAAAGAAAGTTTTTTTATAGAGAAAATGTTAAATGTAATGGCACCAAGTGAAACCCAACATTAATTTGGTAAACTTATACTTTTGAAAAAATAAATAAATTAGTATGCTTCCATTTATTTTTGTTAATGAGTATCTTTACCCCTTTCATTATCATTTGTAACGAATACTAGATGAAAAATACTCCTGGTCACTGTAATTTGGACGAAGACATAAAAATATGTATTATTTCATTATTTTAAAAATATAGATTATTTAATTATTATTTTTCTATTTTTTTTAAAATATGTATGTCCAAGTAATATGTTGAAATACTAATGACTACCTAAGACTTTCTCTTATAATATAGATTGGTTTTTTTTATCTTACAACCTCATAATTGATTTTTCTATTTTTTTTCCTATTATTCTTAGCGTTATTTGGATGTGCGTTTCAAACGTGCCACATTCATATCTCGCATCCTAATGCACTCGAATCGTGGAAATTGTTAAACAACTATTTAAAATTTATGTGTTGTCGTGACTTTCTGCTGCAAGTTTAATGAATGAGAAGCGAATCCAAACATATACTTATAGCTCACTGATGAAGCATTGGGTAATCGGGCTTAACTCACCGCGATCATCAACACCTTCTTCCTATTTCGTATTTCCAAACCTTTGATTAAAAAGAAACTTTTGCCAACTTACAATTTAGCAAAAAGAATATAAGATAAATTTGTTAAAAAACACTGCAGACCAATTTTGTCTAACTCATATTCATATATAAAAAATGTTAGTACTACTTCTTCCCTTAGAAAACAATGTTACTACTTCTATTAATTAATTAATAATTAACTTTGTACAAAAAGAAAATGGTAACATTTGTTTCCGGCAATTCACACTTCAGTTCACACGTAGAAATAAACCTAGGCAGCTATGTTTTACTATGTATCTGTAATTTTACTGATTTTCCAGTCTGTTATAACTGTTTTGGTTAAGAACAGTTGGGGTCCTAGTCTAGGCAGTCAATTAGTTTTACATGTGACGACGGAATATATGATTTCTTCCTTTGAATTTAGTTTGGGTTGGTGGCATGGCAACTCTAGTTTTGGTTTTGGAGAAAGAAAATCATCACGTTTAGACCAAGGGTACAAAGCATCGTCCCTTCACTTGTACTAAACTACATTTATTTATTTACTAGTATTGGACAAAAACAGCAGTGTCCAATGGAAGTATGATTAGATTGCGTAACAAAGAAATTAAGGACGATAACTAATGTTTTGTACATCTCTTTTAGGTTTTAAGATTAACATATTTTCAGAGTGAAAAAAATTATCATATTTTCTAACTTAAATCTTAAGTCTTTGTTAATAACTTAAATCTTAAGTTAAAAGGAAGTAAATTAGACTTCTTGCCACTCTTATACAGGTGACATAAACTGATTTGTAACTCACATATATAGAGTTGGGTGAAGTTTAGTATGGGAAAGGGAACTTCCTTCCCATGATGGGAAAGTTGATGTTTCAACCATTGATAAATTATTATTTTAAATGAATGGTTCAGATCTGTTGATGGCAACCTTCATACAACCTTTTGGCAAACAAAAAAATTGACCCCACATAACATTGTTTATATTTAAAATTGATTGTAGACTTTTATGTGTGTAATTGTGCTTCCGTTTATTTTCTTCTAATAATGAGTCACAACTTATTTATTAATTAAAAGCAAAAAATAAATTGTTTTCTGATAGAATAACACTTTAATTTTTTTTTTTTGGTAGAATAGCACTTTTTTGATTTTTTTTCGTTCAAGGGTAGACTAACAGTGTTAAATTAAAAAATAAATTGGTTTTTCAAATTTAATAAATTCAATTCAAACCAAAA
>Ga0228710_1002516_pt1 | contig 28934 bp, 17 predicted proteins | sample MedpolnodulmetaG_FD_177995 | JGI IMG/M metagenome (GOLD analysis project Ga0228710, IMG submission 177995) | Root nodule microbial communities from Medicago polymorpha collected in Santa Monica, California, United States - pink nodules | ecosystem: Host-associated > Plants > Roots > Nodule...
AACAACAACATGAATTGAAGTTAACAAAAATACCATTTTCTTCTTCCTTCTTCCTCCCTCTCCAAAAACCAATTCACCCTCTTCCTCCCTCTCCAACAACAATATCAATCGTGGATCTACTGCAGAACATTAACATGCTTCAGATCTGTGTTTGAAGGACGAAGACGGAGATGACAGCGGCCGTACCGGCAGATGGCGTGATGGTTGTCTGGTGGACATGGTGGTGATGGTTCGTGTGAGATACGAGAAATTAGGAACGTAAGAGACAAAAATCGTGAGAGAGAGAGAGAGAGAGAGAGAGGTTGAAGGTGTGGTTGGATTTGACATAGATTGTTCACGTGATGAAGAATAAGGAAAAACGGTTTTGTTCAAATTCTAATAACAAGAAAATTAGTGAACAAAGGTAAGATTTCAAGAATGTTCCACTCTTTCTAACAAGAACATCAAAAAACCAAGCAAGCACAGTGGGATTGAAGGTTGTTATAGATGGGGCGTTACAACACCATAAACAAACCCAGAAACCATGAACCTTAAAGCATGGGGAGTTACCATCGATTTTGAATGGGTTGATGGTGTTGAGATCCGGATTGGAATCAGAATTTGAAATTGAAAACATACAGGTTCTTTGGATGTTGTTTTTTTGTTTTTTACTTTGCCTTCAGTTGTTGATTTATCTTGTTGGCTTTGAGTTGTTGGGAAGAAGAAGAAGAAAAAAAAAATAAGAGAAAGGAAAGAATACGGGGGAGAAGAGAAGAGGGGAGAAAAATAAGAGAATTTGCTATAAGGGTAAATCCGTCATTTTGCTGCACTGTGATAGAAGGAGGGGCATTTTTGTCTGTTCAAGCCAAGCTTTGCTAGGTCAGACTGCCACGTCAGCTAATCAGTGACGTGGCAGTGATTAACTGTGATGAGGGACGAAATTTTAACTGATTAACGTTTGCAGGGGCAATTTGCCAGGATTAACGATTACAGGGACGAATTTTTAAATGGCGCCTAATTGCAAGGACTAAAGATACCTTTAAGCCTAAAGTTAATTGTCAGGATCAAATTGAATAACAGAGCAAACATTGAAGGACCAAAATGCAGATTTTAAGACTTATGAGACCAAAATGAAAATTGAGAATTAGTTAAGGGACCATTGGATTAATTTAGCCAAGAAAAAATAATCTTTAAATTTTTGTACATTTAATTGATTAAAAAGTTAAAGATTAAATGCAATACACACTTTCCAATAAATTATTTCTATACTTAAATCAGTAACTTGTGCCCCTTAAGACACAAGTTAGCATTTCCCTTGATTATGTCATCTCATATTGCAGTCCTTAATTGATTCAATTTTTTTTATTTTAACTATAAAAACTTCAAATTATGAAAAAGTAAAATATTTAGATCAGATTGCATAGCTCAAGGTGTGCATGTTCACATAGAAAATATTAAGATTGCATATGCAATATGGATATTATTTTTTTGCACATTTTGATTTTTTTTTAAAATATACTTCTTATTAATTCAATTATCTTAAAATATAAAAAAAAATCAACAATTATCGATTGTGTAGACAAAGTGTAATTTAGGAATATTCATACGAAAACTATACATATTAATACACTACTACCTTTCTTAATGTATGTAAAAAGTGTTAACGAGTTTTTTTTAAATAGGAAGGAAGGGAGGACTCATTTTCACATTGTCCACTTACTCTAAACCTAAAATCTCCCAACTCTAAAACTCCTCAATATCATTAAGTGCATTGACCTTCCAAATCGTTTGTAGGAAAATAAATTTTCAAGTGAAATGCTATCAATTTTTTTAAATTGTTGCATCTACACCATCAAAACACAAGGGATAAAAAAGGATATAAAATTATATTGAAAAGATAATATTGAGTATGTGGGTGAAATGTAACAATAGAGAAAAATTTAAAAAAATTACACTTGAGAGAATTCATTCCTCTCTCATAGTTGCCACCACCACTCACCGTGTGATCTCCAATTTGAGGCTTTTGAGTGCTCTCGAATAGGTCTATGGGATCATGAATATTTTAAAATATGTTTTTAATTTTATTAAATTATCAAGTTGGTCCATATATATTAAACAAATTACTTACAATTAGGTTCTTATATTTTTTTTTCCCGAAAGAACCAATTTGATCCTTATATTTATTATCAATTTGATCCTTATATTTTGCCATTTACAATCAATTTAGTCCTTAATGTACCTTCATAAAGAGTGATATCAGGAAAATTTGCCAGATCCAAAGATCTTTTCTAAAATACTTATAACCCAAAAATTCATTTGAGAGCTTCCTACATGATTAAGGATGAATTTGACACTTGAGTTAACTCACGTTGATAACAAACTTCTATTTGCTGAAGAGACTATTTGCTAAAGAGACTAGAATTAACTTTAACTGTTTTCCGAATCCTAAAAAAACCCAAATGAATGCGCGGCAGTTAACGACAAAGGAAAACACAATCCACACACCTTTTATTTTTATCTACTACTGTATTATCTTATCTGTGACTCAATAGTAATTTTTTTTTTTAACATCATGATACATGCACATGCATGTCAGCATGAACAGCATGATGTATACTATTTTTACAACATTATCTGTGGAAATATTAAATAAAGATTTCCAGTTTAAATGTGTCAAGGTGCTCAATTGTTTTGTTTTTGAAGGATTTTTTTTGAAGGAGGTGCTCAATTGTTTTCTAGACTTAATTGTACTCTCTCTCTACTATACCATCTTATGTTGATATGCAAAGCAAAAAAATTGCATGTTTGTTACCAACGTGGGTTCGAAACATTATTTAAGTTACATAGGTTGTATTTCAACGTGACTTAAATCATGCTGAGTTATACACCTACGTGAGTGAAGTTAAGTAGGAGACTTTTTTGAAAGTTCAAACAGAAGTGAGCAATTTTTGTTGGGAGAAAAGCAATTTTCTTATCCAAAATAGACCATAAAATGACCATTTTCGTATGTCAGCCAAAGGGTTTTGAAAAAGTGACAACAAACACATGAAAGGGGTGAATTATGATCTTAAAAAAACATTTTAAATAAGCACTTAAAAAAGTCAACCAAAAGAAATAAAGTTCTTGTAAAAAATTTAAATAAATGTGATAAATAGAGAAAAATAAATAAGAAACACACAGTGTAAATTAATTTGCTTCGGCCCAAAACAACAAGGCCTACTCTAGTCTTCAAGAAAAAGCACCTTGAGATTCCACTAATCAAGCTACTTAAGAAAAGACCGAAACTGTTATAAAGATACGAGCACTCTCTAAATAAAACCATCCGTTGTGAAGAATCTCTAAATCCAAAAGAAATAAGCTCTCTTAAAAATCTTGGAATTACACCCAAAAGATAACAAATAAAATCAATAAGAGATTGCATCAAATGTATAGATATGAAACAAATTGAAGCACAGAGAATACAACTCAATTATGAAGTATAAAAGACTCCCAAGGAAATATAAGAGTGTAACAATAATGAGATTGTTGAATAACAATAATGTTTGAGGGAGTGTTTGAGAGAGTTTGTTCATAACATTGATCAGATAAGAAAAAAGGAAAGGGTAGAGAAAAAGATACTTGTGTTATTTTAAATAAAAAGAATAGTCCTCGTAAGCTTAGCTCAGCTGGTATGGACAAATGCATAATATATGCAAGGTCTGGGGTTCGAACCCCGGCCACCACAAAAAAAAAAAAATAAAAAGAAAATAAAAAGGATATACATATGTATCTTGGACCACAAATGATACTGATGAGTTTTTTTTTGTTTTGACAAAAACAAAATGTTATTCATTCATTCAAATCGAGAGATTACATCATTCAACATCGCTAAAAACGTAAAAGATGAATCTGCGAACAAACTCACAACATCCAAGTTAATAGCATATAACGACATAATGCCTACAAAAATATATGATAAAATTAAAGTGACTGGAATATCCAGGCCTTCAGATCTGCAACGTTGACGCCCAAATCTTTGATTGAATAATCGATCTTTCAATATGAATCAAATGAACACCGCACGAAGACGGGAAATCAAACAACGCCGCATAAGACGACGAAGAACAAACCACCACACTTAGATGATGAAATCATAGAGAAAAAAACCTAGATATATGTGAAAATCACTTATTTAGATTGAAATAGAGAGAAAAAGATGAAGAGGGGTGATTTCAGGTCAAAAATTGACCAAAACCACCCCTCAATGAAGAAATTGTAAGAGAAAACCTAGTGAAAGAAAACTAAGGCCAGCTTGTTGGAGAAGGAGAAATGATACTGATGAGTTGTTAAGAAATGATACCTCTTTGTGGGGATGTCATAAATAATGGATTGTCTTATGACAATTAGTTACTTAGCAAACAAAATATAGAATTAATTATACTACCTAGACTCAATGCCAAAACTAAATTCCCTAAAACATAGAGTCATTACTTGAGTATGATGAAGTGGTTAAGAAATCATTCAATTACAATTACTTTTACAGCAAGTGACAAAGTATGCAATCATTACTTAATAGTGAGCTAAATTCATTTAAATATATTAATAGTTATAATTTTAGTACCCCATAATATTTTTTTTAAGTATATTAACAATGATTTATTTTAGTCTCACCCTAACTCACCAAACGTTGAGAAATAAGTATGATTGATTGTAGGGATTTAAAGATTGTTGTCATATGGGTGGAATTTCTATAGAGAATAATTCTAAGAACAACTTGTGTTGGCATCTGCTACACTTGATTTATAAAATCATATGAAAAATACTAACTAGTAGTTAATGTAAATTCCTTCAACAACAAAAAAAGAGTAGTGAATGTAAATAAAAGTTCATTACATTAATCTGTGATATTGTTCATGTATGAACAAAGAGGGGCACCTCCTGGACGTACAGATGATGTAATTTTCACATGGGTGAACAAATTCATCGTGATTGGGTGTACTCTCCTCCAAACGGGGGGATGTGTATCTGCAGAATACACTCTCATACTCAAGCAAGTAAGGTGTTAGCAAATAGCGATATGAGTAAAAGTGTGCTCTTAAACGGAGGGCCGAGACCCTTATTTACATTGATGTTTTACTCGGTGTACTCTTTGGTTTGTTGCACGATCATTGCTTTGATTTGGTTTGCTATAGAAGTATTCCCATTGTTTGGAGTAATTGAATATGAGATAGGAGGGGGCACTTATCTAGTTGAAATAACTTCCTTTAAGTAGGAGCGACACAATACAATAGATATCTAGTAGTTTGTTGATGCTGTAGAAACGAGGTGGCTCGTGGGATGAAAAATCTCAAATGTATACAAACACCTCACCATGGAAAGGAACCGATGGATAGAAAACTTAAATCAACAGGATCATACTAATCAAAGAGTTTAAAAATTATATAATTAATTAAATATTCTTAGCTAGCATGGAAGGGAGTTAATTTAATTTTTAAAAAATGATTTATTGCCTCAAAAAATGATTTAACTTAAGTAACTAAATTTACTACTAACCAAGCATTTAACAACTTGAACTACATTTTTTTTAAAGAAATAACAGTAAGTAAATATTATATCAAACAAAACAATGACCTTATTTTCTTATATATTTTTTCTGTAAAAAAAGTTAAATAAACTAATAAAGCTTGTTTAACAAACATAAGCTCAATAAAAATTAGATGTACATGCTATATATCATAGGTAATTGCTCTACGCACCCATTGAATAACTCAATTTTGCAAAAACAAGCAAGATAATCCTCTATTAAAATTCTTAATCATTATATTCATCATGGAAACACCACATTAATCCAAACACCACATATCAATCAATGACAATGCAGAAATATTTTTTGAGTAAATTAATCTCCATATATCTTTTCAACCTTCATGAAATTGAACCAAATGAAGTACGCGAGATATCACAAATTATTACAAAACTAACACAATAATGGCTAAACGTTGAGAATCATCTCTCTCTCCCCCAAATCACTTGATTAAGACGTGATCCATCTCACTAAAAATGGGGAAAAAGTTGAATATACAAGAGAGACCATTCAACTGGTTTCTCTGCAGGTTTTGGTTGAAAATTTGTTCTTCAACCTTTGAGCTTTAGGTTTTGACACTGATGAGAAGAGCGAAAAGGGTTACACATATGTTTTGGTTGTAGATGATGTGTCAAAACTTTTTAACGATGTTTAGCTCATTGTTGCTTGGACGCTTCCCGCCCGGACTCCCTCAACACAACATTGAAACTATTAATCTATCAATAAATTAAGGGAGATTAGTCACTTTAGTCCCTGAATAGAAAATGAGTCGTCACTTTAGTCCCTGAATGCAGATAAATTGCAAAATAGTCTCTGAATGTAGAATCTGTTAGTCAATTTAGTCCCTGAATGCATACTCCGTTAGTCAATTTAGTCCCTGAATGCAGACTCTGTTAGTCACTTTAGTCCTTCAAATTGACCAACAAAGTCTACAATATTCAGGGACTGTTTTGCAAATTCTATACATTCCGGGACTAAAGTGACTACTTATTTCTCATTCAGGGACTAAAGTGACTAATTCCCTATAAATTAACGTGATTACAAAATAGTAAACTTTTTTTTTCTTGAAAGAACAAAACAGTAAACTTAAAAAAATAATATTAGTTGCTACAAATATTTTATATATCGTAAACGTCGAAGGTACAACTCATTTTGTTTTCTTCTTATAACGACAACCCATTGTGCTTGTTTTTTTTTTTGTTACACCAGTGCAATGTTTGAATGAATATATATACCTTTTCTTTTTGCAAAAAAGAAATGAATATATAACTTATATAAGGGACAAGAGTCATATATGTGGGCTACATCCTACATATATTTGATGGGTCATGTTAATTTGTGTCCTAAAAGCACATGTTAAGAAACTCAAAAAGAGCAGCTTTTCATTGGAAATCATAATATTGTAACTTTTAAGAAATAAAATGCACGACTTTTGATACATATATTTCTATAATGAGTTCTTTAACATGTGTCCTTGAAGATACAAGTTAGTATTTTACCATATTTTAATGGAGATACCCAATGTAGAAAGTTCAATATTGCACTTGCTGATGCTTATACATGTTACACTTGGTGTTAAAATTTAATAGTGTAACATTTTAATAATTACAAAGATTATTATTTTTTTGACACAAATAAAGATAAAGAAAAATATTTTAAGTCCTTGTGAGGTTAACTCGGTTGAGAGGGATATTGTATAATATATATAAGAGTTAGAGTTCGAGTCTCATACACCTCATTTTTCCATCTTAAGAAGTGAATTTTTAGTCACTATAAATCGTTTGACCAATTTTTTTTTATCATCTCAATTATTGAATACGACAAACTATTGCGCTCATTGTTTATACAATTATCTTGTTATGTTTAAATAACAATATATATTTTGAATGAATTAAGTATGTTCGACGCGTAACTACAAAGACTAATTCATAAAATCAAATACGATATATAATAAATGGTAAAACTTTAAAGGACTGCAAGATGCATTGGCCAATTGAATACTAGTGCACATATAAACAAATGACGATGTAGTAATATTCTTACATAAAATCAACACATTAAGTATGATACTACAAACTTTTTTCTAATATATGTGAAATTGTATAGAGATGCTTATAATAAGAGACGAGTATAAAAATTGATGCTTGCCCGTAAAATAGTAAATACATTTTCTTGTATTTATTCAAAATAAACTCATATATGATTATAATTTTCCAAACTCAAAGAAATTCAAGAAAACTAAGTATACCATGGATCACAAAATTATACAAACAACAGAAAATGGATCATAAAGGTTTACATAGTTTGATAATGGCCAATAGGTTGAATCTTCCATTGTTCACATAGTTTCATAGCAATTAATAGACAAACATGGTTTAACCAGAATCTCAAGTGGGGTAGCTTTGGAAACCGTTAATCCAAATACTTCTGTCATATCAATAGGCTCACCTGATGAATACAAGATTTCAAATGAATGCAAAAAATTAGCCAAAATTAAATGCATCATTTCAAGGCCAAAAGATATTCCAGGACAAATCCTTCTACCAGATCCAAATGGTAACAACTCAAAGTGACGCCCTCGAACATCAACATCTTTATGAGTGTTAAGAAATATTTCAGGTTTAAACTCTAATGGATCCGACCAAACATTATGGTCTGTTTGGATCTTCCAAAGATTTAAGATTAGTCGAGTTCCTTTTTTGACATCATAACCACCTACGTTGCAATTCTCGGTAAACTTGCGAGGTGCAGAGAGAGGACCAACTGGATATAATCTTAGGGTTTCTTTGATTATCGCTTGAAGGTACACCAACTTGTTTATATCTGACTTTGTTACACATTTATCTCTTCCAACTTGGAAGTCAAGTTCTGCTTTTGCCTTTTCCAATGTATGAGGATTTTTCAATAACAAACATATTGCCCAAGTAAGGGTAATAGCGCTTGTGTCAATTCCTCCCGCAATTAGTGACTGTAAATGAAGTACAAATTTTATCAAAATGTGTATAAGAGTAAGTTTAAATAAAACTCAAACATGTATAAATCGAAGCAAAGTGTTTGTTAAGTCCAAATAGAGTTTCTCTTTATGTTCAATTGGTCCTCCGCTAGTGGACGGTGAGTTAGTCTCATGGATCAGTTGATCATTGAGTCAAGATATGAGTTTAAAATAAATAAATTGTATAGATAGATTGAATATAATGAAAGTATACATACCAACATTGTGGCTTTGATTGTGGTATCGGCAAACCCTTCGATTGTTGTTCCATCAAACAATGAAAGTAATACGTCCATGAAATCTTGATCACGATCAACCTTTTTATTCAATGTTCTATTACAACGACGTTCTTTCAACCATTCATCTAAAATCATGTCCAATTCCTTAGAAGTTTTTTTCATAGCTTTCACATGGCCACCAAAATCAAACCGTTCTAAACAAGGAATAGCATCTCCCATTGTGAATTGCCCATCAAACGCAAGATTTCCTCCACGGCTTTGATACATTTTTGTGCTTCTTTCTCATCGAGCTCATTCATAGCACCAAAATATCGCTTCCCAACAAGCATCGGAAGTACAATGTTGAAATTCAACTCAATAAACCATTGCCTCAACTCGACCAACACATAGTTGGACTCATTATTATTATTCTTCCAAACATTGAAGAGCGCTTTAATCGAAGTTTGAACTTCCAAAACACAAATTTCTTGTAGTTTTTCAATTCGACGATTAGCAAGGATCTCTGACAATGCTACCTTACGCACTTGGCGCCAATAAGGACCATAAGGTGATAGAATTAACATGGCTCCATTGTAAGCCAAATGTTCAGTTGCAACAAGTTTAGGACGAGTGGAAATTGCAGCGTCATATTTGGTGAAACATTCTTTCACCATTTCCAAATTGCTAAGTACCAAAGCAATTTTGGAACCAAGTTTGATGGTGAACAAGGGTCCATATTTATCAGCTAAATCACCTAAAGTACTATGGGGTGCTTTGGAAGCCTTTAACAATGGGAGGTGACCAAGTATTGGCCATGCACCGGTCACTATAGGAGCTTCTTTGCTCTTAGAACCATTAGAGGAGCGGTTGTAAAGAAACAAAGAGTACAAGAAGATTATAGAAAGGAGGGCTGCTAATGCAGTGCCATTAGTTAGGTAATCATGGATTAAATCCATTTAATTAGATAGCTATTGTAATGGGCGAGAATGTACCTCAATTGTTATGTTTATATAGACTACCACACCCTATGGTCACTATTATAAACAAAAGTCTACTTTTTAGGTTAATTTAATAAATGATGTATGCAGTCTATTATGTACATTATCCGGTCACTATTATAAGCAAAATTTTGCATTTTAGATTCATTCAATTAATGATGTATATAATCTTTATTATAGACCTCATACATCATTTAATGAATGAATATAAAATGCAAATTTTTGCTTATAATAATGACCGAAGAGTGTAGACTACATACATCATTTATTGAATGAACTTAAAAAGTGGATTTTTACTTATAATAATGACCGGAGGGTGTATTGGTTAAGTAAATTTTATTCTAGCCACTTAACTAAGTAAAATTTTAAAGTACACTCTCAAACAAAACATAGATAAAATTTAGTTTGGTATTACAAAAATATATTTATAATAAAGTACTTAAAAATGATGTTAAATTATTTAAAGTCGCTCTCACCTTTTATTTTCTATGTTTCAATGATCTCAGTGTTTACTGGGGGAGATCCAATCGCAAATATTATATCCTAGGCTGCTCAATGCACGTAAATATTATAGATTTGTTGATGGTAATAGGGAACAAGTCATACATTAGTACTAAAATTAAATTGTTCAAAGTTTTAACTTTATTAACAACTTAGAATAGAAAATGAATATTAGCAAGTCAATTATTATCTTTTGGTAAATTAATTAACTCAATTTTATTTTATTTTTTTAAAGATAATTAACTCAATTATTGAATACAATGTATCACATTCGCTACACCTTGAGCCAAGTTTGATCATTTCCTCTAATTTAAAATAGAGACAATGCATAAAATATTCAAGGTCCGAGGTTCAAACCTCTCGACCACCAACAAAAAATAGAGAAAATCTACGCACGACAAATAAAAAATAAAAAAAAACTTAGTACAATAAAATTTATTGCTCAACAACACTAGGACAAAACATAATCTCCATTTATCCAAAATCTCACACCTTTTCACTTTGTTATCAACTTCATCCTCATAAGTAATCATGTTTGCAAAAAGAGAACTCTTCAACTTATTTGTCTTCTCTTTTGAATTAGCAAATCTTTCATGAATTTTAGACATTTAAATTTTACCTAACCAAACTCGTCACAATGATGGCAGCTTGCCATGACTCGTATCTTATGGTTGAAATCTTATGCCATATTGATCACCATATTTATTTCCTTGCCCACCGTTAGTTACTAGTATAAACATCCTATATCTCATATTTGTAACAATGAGGTAGACCTTTTAGATTGGTTAAACATTTAATGATTTAACAAAGTGTCTTGATTTGGAGTTTGGTCAGACATATATAAACATGAGGTAGACCTTTTTAGCTCAGTTAATCAAAATTACCAAATTAAAAAGTGAATGATTCCTAACACCACTTGTAACGCCCTAATTATTATTTAATTATTTTTGGTTGAGTTTAGAGTCTTTTATATGACTTATATGATTTATGTTGATTTATGACGTGTTGTGGTGTTTTAATATTTTATTAAGTGGCTTTATATTATTATTTAGTAGAATATGTTGAAAAATTAGAATAAATATATTTGAGGGGCTGATTTGGATTTAGTTTGAAAATATGTGGCTTGGATTTAGTTAGAAAATACGTGGTTTGGATTTAGTTAGAAAATACGTGGTTTGGATTTAGTTAGAAAATACGTGGATTTAGTTAGAAAATATGTTGAGGATGTGAGGTATAAAAGCTAAGAGCCAGACACAAATTAGGTTGAGAAGCTTTTGGAGAAAAAGAGGAGAACCAAGATAAGAGGAGAACCAAGAGAAGAGAGAACTTGTAGAGTCTTGCAATCACCAATCTAAGGTAAGGGTGAGACTAATATTCTCTAATCTTAAGTGGTATAATTCTGAAACTGAGTTTATCATGTAGTTATTGTAGTTGTTCATGTAAAATTGAAAATTAGGGTTAAAAATCGAATTTGATGATAGAACATGTAGAATTGGATGTTAAGAGTGTAGAAAGTCTGTAAAATAATATGATTTATGAATTGATATATGAATATACACATTGATGGTTTATTATATGAATAACTTGTAGATGAAATTTTACATGAAAGTATGTATATATGTTGATGATTTACGATGTTAATGTATATGTTGAATTAACATGATGATTTATATGATGCTGTCATTGTTGTTGATGTTATACGTTGTTGTTGTTGTGGTTGTCGTCAAGTTGTTGATGTTGTCTAGTCGTTGAAGTTGTACGTTGATGTTGATTAAGTTGTTGAGGCCATGCATACTCATATAAAGTTAGGAGCTATGCTCCAGCGTTGATTTTAGGAGATGGAGATATGTTCCAGCGTTGATTTTAGGAGGTTATGCTCCAGCGTTGATTTGGTACCACATGCATACTGCATAGTCAAGTTGTTGTTGTGTCGTTGCATTGTCGTTAATGTTGAGTTGTCGTCGTCGTTGTTGAATAGCTGTTGTTGATCTAAATGTTAAGTGAAACTAAGTGAAGCATATGTGAATTATTATTGATGATAAGTATATGTGAATTATTATTGATAATAAGTATATGTGAACTATTACTGTTGTTGACTATTGTTGTTTAGGTTGTTAAATTTCGTTGATGAATTATATGCTTATTATTATTGAATGTGAAATCTCACCCCTTCTGTTTGAATGTTGCCTCTACGTGGGTAACGTGCAGATAACCAGGATTAGCTGTTGATGTGAGTTGACTCTCTCGTGCGTCGTCTTAGGGTCGCTCTGATACGTAACGGGATGGGGATTATTTACTTGTTTTCCACTGTTGCGTATTATTATTTATGAACCATGTTGTTGAACCTCTTTGAATTAAGATTTTTAATTAAGTTGTTTACGTTGAGGCCGTAGTGCCAAGGTTGTTGAACTATGAATCTATTTTCCGTTGCAATGTTTTGTTAAAGTGGTTTTAATAAATAGTAACTTTACTCTATTTATACTTGAAATGTAGTGTGACATTCCGTTTTACGTTGGATACTCTGATTATTTATATTATTTACATTGTTGGAAAAACGGGGTGTTACACCACTTAGCAATAAACAGTAGTTAATTACAAATGGAGATATTTTCAGGAATTTGAGGTAGCTATGAGCAATCCAAAGTGCCTAAATAGCAATTTTCTCAGTTTTTAACCAAATTAAATTAGGCCCTAAATTATGCTTTGGCCATTTTATATTTACTTTCAATAGGTGTAATATCTATCAAAATTGCTAGAAAATTATTGTATACACATTTGCTAAGTCTCTTTGAAAACTGAAAAGAATGAAAAGAACACAACACATGTATTTTACCGAATCAACTATATAGGTTTTTAGATCGAATTCCCTCATATAAGATGAGTCACGACAAAAAGGAATGCATTCCAATACATTCTTTTGAACTTAATTCTACTGCCCTGCCAACTGACAAGTTTCAATTGATAGAGGAACATGATCAAACACAAAACAACATCTTAGAAGTGCATTCCCTTTTGTGACACTCATCCTATACGAAGAAATTTGATGTGAAAACCTACATAGTTTGATTCGGCAGAATACATGTTGTGTTCTCTTCATTGTGAGTTTTCAAAGAGACTTGCAAACCTTTACGATAACTATATGACACTTCCATGCCAACATTTTCAGCAAACTTCCATGAATTAAACTTAATTTCTAAAATGCATTATAAGAAACGATGATTTCTAGACAGACATTACATAGGATAAATAGTTTGATAATTGACACTATCAAATATCAAATTCCACATATAACAAACTTAAATTCCAGAATGCTTCTCTCTATCAAATATCAAATTAATAAACAAACACCCACACAATACATTACATAGGATAAATAGTTTGATAATTGACAATAGACCAAGTATTATAGAAAGAACAACAATGATATCTAGACTCCCTAAATTTTGATACACTCATTCAGCACATCATTTTTTCTATATCTTTTTTCTATCACATCATCAACCTACTACATTTATCACATCACTTTCTTTTATATCTCTATCTCTCTCAAAGTGTATACACCTTTGAGACTTCTAACAAATATTTTCCTAACAAGAATCACATTGTTTCATAACAATTGAGAGACAGGTGTGGTTTAATGAGAATCTCAAGTGGAGTAGCTTTGGTGTTTGCTAATCCAAATTCTTCAGTCATATCAACAAGTCCGGGTGTTGGATTTAAGATATCAAAGGAATGCAAAAAACTTGCTAGAGTGAAATGCACAATCTGAAGTCCAAAAGATATTGCAGGACACTTCCTTCTACCACTTCCAAATGGTAGTAGTTCAAAATGATTACCTCTAACATCAATAACTTTATGAGTGGTAAGAAACCTTTCTGGTTTGAACTCTAATGGATCTGGCCAAACACTAGGATCAGTTTGAATCTTCCAAAGATTTAGCATTAACCGAGTTCCTTTTCTAACATGGTAACCACCTATAATGCAATTCTCTGAAAATTCACGAGGTGCAGCGAGAGGACCTGGTGGATACAATCTTAGGGTTTCTTTTACTATAGCTTGAAGGTATACCAACTTACCAATATCCGACTCGTTTACAAGCCTTTCTTTGCCAACATGAGTGTCAAGTTCTTCTTTTGCTTTTTCCAGTACAAGAGGATTTTTCAATAGCAAACATATTGCCCATGTAAGAGTAACACTGCTTGTGTCACTTCCTCCGATAAATAATGTCTGCAAATTAAGTTCAATTTTGTTACTATAAATATGATCTTTTTTGTTTGAAGGATAAATATGATCTTTTTTGTTTGCTAACTTAAACCAACAAAAAACATGAAGGTCCAAGTAAGCTAAAGTGCACATTTCATTTGGACAAAAATTCAAATCTTACCGGTGAAAAAAAATAAATTAAAATCTTGTTACAAAATGAGCATGTGTACGTTTGTCTTAACCTAAATCTTGATGTTCTAACTTTGGTATAGAAAAATAAATATTGGAAGAGCTTTGTCCCATATTTCTTTTATAATTTTATGTTTATATATTAGTTAAAGGATGGCTATAATGGTGGATGATCATGGATTGAGCTGTTATAACAAATTTCATTAGTACTGTTTTTGTAGGGAGAATTTTGTTAGATAATAAAGTATTGAGTTTAAATTATTGAAACTTTATATTGCGAACTCTATTATGTTATTTATATATATATATTCTCTTGAAACATTTTGTAATGTCAAGCGATTATTATCATATTGGAACCCTAGCCATCTCTTTGTTATTCTCTATTGAAACCCTATATTGTTAACATGGTATCAGAACTGGGTTAATGATTACAATGTGGAAATTGGACTCAGGTCCACTCTAGACATGAGAGTAGATGTTGAAGTTGGTTTTGAAGTTGTTTGTAATTTATTTCTAGTCCCACATTGCTTAGATTTCTGGAGTGTTGAATGTATAAATATGTTTGAGTACCCTCATCCTTTGAATTGACTTTTGAGATGAGATCCAAGTCCATTTTAACAAATTTCATTTGTACTATACTATTATCAGTCTACAATAATATGAAGTTTTTTCAATATGAATAAAATACTTTTTTCCATGTAATATCAAGTTAATTTCAAACATGTTTTGGTATATTTCTGGCTTTTGACTTTAGTAGCTTTATTAGTAAGAACACCACCCTTCTAAAGTTCAACATGTTTTGACAAGTGTCTTTTTTAGTTAAAAAATTAAAAATTGAAAGTAAAATTTGTACGACCACAAAATAACATGTATAACAATGTTGTGTCTTTTAAGTCTATAGACGTAGTGTTTAAAAGGATTTATTTTGCCACACAAAAAGGAATAGCGATGCACCCGTTGCATACTTACCTTTCATTTTGTGTAAATTTCTATAAACAATTAGCCTTAAACCTTAAGTACACCTCTGTGAACTAATTTTTTAAAAAGTTCATATTAGCTAGGATCTGTTATGTATCTTGTCAAAAAGAGATCAGTTATGAAAGATTCCGTTTGTTTTATTATTATTATTTTACAATACTAGGACTTGGAGTATTAAGTTTTCTTAATAGAAATAAAAGATGTGATTAATATAATTTTTTTGAGACGGCTGATTAATATACTACATAGAGTTAATTGCAAAAGTTCACATTTAAATAAATTTTAGTAATTGTTAGTTGAATATATGACTGATTTCACTAAATAATTGAAAATATATGAAATACTTCTTTACCTATAAATCTTTGGTTTAAATTATCTTAATCATGCAAAATCTTAGTAAAAGATATATACATACCAATATTGTGGCTTTGATTATGGTATCACAATCAAACCCTTCCATGGATGTTCCATCAAGCAATGAAAGCAATACATCCATGATATCTTGATCTTGATCATCAACCTTTTCACTCAAAGTCCTTTTATGGCGATGCTCCTTCAACCACTCACCTAAAATTTCGTCCATTTCCTTAGAAGCTTCATCCATGGCCTTCATATGACCACCAAAATCAAACCATTTTAAACAAGGAATAACATCTCCCACCGTGATTACGCCAAACAGACGCATAATCTCCTTCAAAGCTTTCACACTTCTTTGAGCTTCTTCAACAATAGTTTTTGCACCAAAATATCTCTTCCCAACGGCGATCCGAAGAACCATATTAAATGTTAAGTGTGTAAACCATTGCTTCAAATCCACCAACACATAGTTTGATGAATGTGACTCGTTCGTTTTGCTAGACCAAACATAAAAGAGCTCTTTGATCGATGTTTGAACTTCAGAAACACGAACATGTTGTTGTTGAACAATTCGACGATTGGTGAGGATCTCTAGGGTTACAATTTTGCGAAGTTCACGCCAGTAAGGACCATAAGGTCCAAAGCCAAACACAGCTCCTCCATAGGCTAAGTGTTCGGTTGAAATGAGCTTGGGACGAGACGAAACAACCATGTCGTGTGTAGTGAAACATTCCTTGGCAATTTCCCAGTTGTTAAGTATTAAAGCATGTTTAGAACCAAGCTTGATGGTGAATATTGGTCCAAATTTATCAGCTAATGGACCTAAAACTCTATGGGGTGGTTGTTTGCCACTAAAAATTGGGAGGTGACCAAGTATTGGCCATGCACCTTTAGCTATTGGTGCTTCTTTGTTTTTGCTGTGAGCAAATTTTGAGAGTCCAAATAGAAACAAACATAGGGGAATTAGAGAAATTAGGAGTGCGATTGTTGTGGCGTTTATTAAACTGCTTAAATCTAAATCCATTATAGCTAGATGGTGTTGTGTTTTGTACGAGGTTGGTGGATCGAAGTAGAATTAGAGTTGGTATTACTCTTGAATGTTAGCTTATATAAATATTGAAAAGTATATACTATTGAAAAAGAAAGAGAGAAAGGATGGAGAGAGGGAAGTGTTTGTGGATATGTATACAAAAAGCAATAATATATCTGAGACAATTTGTCTCGTCTAAAAGTCTAAAAGTAAATTATAATTGATCTTGAACACGATTATAAGCGTGGTTTTGAAATTTGAAAATTACTATTAAAAAGATTATTGGATTGAGTCAGACTAAGTTGTCATCTTTAAGACGTTTCACGACACTGTTTAAAGTCGTGACAAACTATATATCAACCATGATTCTTTCAGGATAAAACAACTCAATTTATTGTTACGATTTACTATTGCATTGTAAAAAACGGTTGTAAAATTACACCCTAAAATATGACTATTATGGCCCCTCAAATATGATACATATACCACTCGGAATCGAAAGCGATCGAATAAAGAGAAAAGAAAATAATAGCTTGATGGCTCAAACCAGAGGGAGAAGAGAAGAAAAAAGATTGATACTCAGTAGCCTTTTTGGTGTCCTAAATGATATTTTGAACACGAGTCTTCTATTTATAAATATATTTTACAACTGATATGTGAGAAACTTTGCTATTTGAAAAATTTAGAGTAAAACTTGAGGAGAAAACCTCATACACCACAACAAAAAAAAAAATCAATATTTTTTCAAGGTCACAAATCAAACTTTTAAATATGAACAATAATAAACAAAAATCGATTTTGGTGAATTAAAATAAAAAAATCATTTCAAATATACTGTTCTTTATTTATGATGACTAATTTAAATATTTTATTCAGTACTAGATTTTTAAGGATTCAAGACAGGTACTTTAGTCTTTTTTTTTCTTTTCAAGACAGGTTCTAGAACCGAAGTTATAGCACCAGGTATTGCAAGTGTTCTATACAAAACCACTTTTAAAACAGGTAGAAAAACACCCCATCGTACTGGTTTTATGAAGATATAATTATAGTCTTTGACTTAGTCTTAATAGACTTGATAAAGTTTTTGTTATATACTACTTACTCCTTGGTTCAACGTACTTAAATGAGAATACTAGTAGAACAAGTGAAACCTTGCAAAGTCATGGACTGCACATCTTAAAATAGGGGTGTTTAAATCCAAACTGATGTAAATTAAAACCGCAAACCGATCCAAAAAAATCGAAAATCACACAAAATCGAATAATATTAGATGTGTTTGGATGACATTTTATAAAAACCGTTCGGATTGGATCGGATTTTGGATTGAATTTTCAAAACCAAACCAATCCAAACTGAACCACATACTCATATTTTAATATATATTTCCATTTTTACAAGTATAATATATTATATTAAGCTATTAATTATTTTCTTTTTAATTCTTTTAATACTACGTATGAGTTTAATTTAATCAATTTTGTTTCTATTTCATATGTTTCAAAGATAATCAATCATTTTTATTTTGTACTATTAATTTTTTTATAAATCATATGTTATATTCCGTATCAAACCTATTATTTTATCATATTTTTATAAGATTATTATTAATAAAAAGAGTTACAATTTGTAATCTGGATATCCAAAAACTGATCCAAATTAAACTGCATTAAATTGGATCGGATCGAATCGATATTTTAAAATTAATCATCCAAAAATGAATCGAACCGTATATAATTTTATCATTGGATCGGAAGAGTTTTTGCCTCAAAACCGATCCAAACCTAACCGCGAACACCCCTATCTTAAACCATTAACTAAATTAATTAACTTGAGTGATTAATGAACTTCAATTAAAAATTGATTAATTGATCGAATATATTGAGTTTGATTCTTGATTGAAAAGTGGATTGAAATTTTATGTATCTTTTAGTAAATCTCCAAAGTCCAAATTTCCAAACAAAAAGAGAAAATCTTCATAGTTTATAAAGTTTGGATATAACTAATACATTATTTTGTTTAAATTTATTTGGTTTTTGGTCAGTAGCCGGTTTAAACCTCTATCTCTATATATATATTGTTAGAGTTTTGTGGAATAGAAAGACTAACTTTATTCATAGAGGTAGCATATATAGCCTTACATGATAAGAATGAATAGTTCAACTCACGTATTAAAAACGTGGTAACAGTTGCAAAGAAAATAAATGCAATTCTACTTGGTGGAACCTAGAAATTAGGAACTTATTAACAGAACCCAAATAAATAGTAACATTAAAATAAATCCCGACATATATTATGCATTATTCCTTAGAGACGTTATTTTGTCCAAATTTACTCAAGAAAAAAGGTATTATAAAATTAGTAGGAATAAAAGTAATTTGGATCACAACCGAAACATTGATAAAAAAAATTCAAAATTTCAAATTTTCCAACTCTATTATAATTGGACACCGGATAAGGTGGGGAGATTCATGAATGAAGTTGCTTTTGTAAAATATATTTTTAATCAAATTAATATTATATTACAATTGTGACGCCCAACTACTTTTTTTAACTTTTATAAATTAATTTACTTTCAACCCTAATCTTATCCTTTACATCCACTTTTTAATTTCCTATTTTAAAAATTCATCCACTTTCAATTCTGAAAGGGATAGCGAGTTAACTTTTCTCACTCCCCTTAAATTTTCTAATAGCCCCTTTTGACAAATAGCATTCTAGAATGGGACAGAGACGGTATCTCCCATGTACTTGAAACTAATGGGGTTCGGGTATCTTCATACTCTTCCAATCCCCAATAAGAGTGGAAAATGGAACCTCATCTCCGTATCCGATCCATTTTTGGCATTCCCATACCATCTCAACATAAACTTTTACAGCAATTTATTATTATTTTTTTATATTAAAATAACATGTGAAAAAGCTCAATCCTATGCCATTTCAATAATTTGAATCTTTAACCAAAAAGTAATAGAGAAAAAGGATTAAGATTCTCCTCAAAAATAAACATATGAATGCAGTTAGGAGTTTACATCTGGGTTACAAATTTAATAGAGGTAAACATATAATTTTGATACAAGCAAGGAGGGTTCGTGATGGATATTACTTATTAGTGTCCCATTACTCGCCCTCGTCTTATGAAATTAGGAAAAATCAAACTCAAACGCAGACAATTCAAGCTTTCTCCATCAAAGTCAGAGCGGGTTCAAACATATGTCCACATGTACCAACGGGTACGGGTGTGTTGGCATGCCTTATTTGAGGGAAAATGTACTTTATCACATAAACAAATTGAGAAGTACAGGAGATTCAAATTGTCGAACTCTACAAAAAATTAATCATAATTACCATCTTGTTTAAACAATTGAAATTGGGTTGGAAAATAGAATTCAATATCAAAAGGTGATTTTAAAAGAGAAAATCTTAAAAGAGCAATCAACAATTCAACTATTAGAAGGTGTTATAACAACTGAATTATTAGAAGGTGTTACACAATTATTCAATGAAGGGATGGTACCCCATGCTAAGTAAGGTGAAGAAAATATTAAGATATAAAGAACACTTAAAAAAACATACATAGAACTCTTTCGAAGGAGAAAAGTTGGACTAGAACCTTGAACCTCCGAATACATACTTATCTTTTTAAAAAATAAATTAATTGGGCTATATATTATGCATTGTTCCTACCAATTGAGCTATGCTCACGAGGACGTCCGAACTTTTCCTCCAAACACATAAAGTGTTATATATAACCTATTATGACTATGAGTATATATAGGAATTGTAGAAAAACTTTTCTTCTCTCTTATTCTCTCACTATGCATATGTATGTAGGGATAATTTTTATGCAGTCACGATCATAAATTTGAATCATTTTTTTTATGGTGTAAATTCAAATCGTCTAGACATACACATATTCATTGGTCAAGTGGCTAAAGCTCGCATATTTTAAATGTGGAAAAGTGAGGTATCCGGTGTTCGACATACACATATAAACATACACATTATTTAATTATTTCAATAATAATAATAAAATATATTATTTTCTTTCTATATTTGTGTATCACTTGTGTGTCCACATCTTAATGATGTTAGATTTATGCCATTGCACTTGTGTGTGGTGCTAATGTGGATTTCTTTTTAACCAAATGGTGTAAATTTTCAAATTAATTACCAAAGTAATATACGTTTCAAAAAAGTACCCATTTGGATTTTGGAGGTAGGTTAGTCATGACTCATGACTGCCCCCATCGACCCATTTTTTAAAAGTATAAATTCAAGGATAGCAGCCACGAATTTGCTCTTTCTATTTTATATTTTTAAAGAAAATGACCTATTCAATTTCCGTCATTAGAAGTCACTTGTTCGTAGACCGTAGGTAAAGGTCAATATTACCAATGTGTTGAACTATAATAATCAATTAACAATATTTATAAATTTTGTTTCCGCAAGAATCGTAAAATTTCTACTTAACAATAACGATTATAATTAGGATATGTAAACTGGAAGGATGCAAAAGGCATAAAGTTGATTCACATATGAGGAATGAAAACGGATAAAAAGATGATTATGTCATCTTTTATTCACTTCCCTTGTGTGCTTGGTAACTATGTCCAGATGCAGCAATTGTTTATTTAGAATCACGACGTGTTAACAAAATAGCTATAACCAGTGTCTTACTTCATAACTCTCTTCGCTGATGACAACTCCCTAAAGATTTGGTCTTACATTAAAACTATTGTTACAAAGACGGTAATAGAATATGTCTAAAGCTATTACATATTGAACAATTAATATTAGGCCGAGTCACAAAATATACGTTTAATAGTTATTTGATACCTAGATCGAGTCATAGATATCCGTAGACATATAAACAACATTAAGCACAAATTTTAAGTGAATGAAAACTAAGTATTTTAATTGCACTCAAAGATACTGACCTAATCCAAAAAACTAGTGACTCGTATTAAAACCAAGCATAGACAAAGAGTTTATGAAGATTAATACATGAATAAGGGTCAACGGGTGATGAGCCTCGCCTTCCGAAGTTTTCAGACGCCTCCAACCTTCAAGAACCACTTTTCATAACTTCATAGCATCAAAAATCAAATGAATGGGAAGAATGGGGCACTGGCTTATAAAGAATGTACATGTTTCCCACTGATCTAGGTACAATCGTTCGCGACGTGCATAGTCTTTCATGCATCGCACAAGAGGCATTGGCAAGATACTTTGCTTCATTTTAATGTTGCGTGATGCGAATGTGGTAGTAGTTGTTGGTTCCTCTGATTTTGTTCATTCCTTGTCTCATTTTTTCTCACTGAAACGTATGTAGCGACTATACCCCAAAAGTTCACTTGATACATCTTGTAAAAGCATAGCACGGTCACAGAGTTTTCTGCTTCGGATGATTCAACAGGGTTTGAAGGTCTTGTATGCACTTCTCTCCTTTCATGATATTTTCTTTAAATTAGTACAAAACTCAACTAAAACACAAGAAAACTTACTAGAAAGATTGCAAAACGACTCCTAAAAAACCCTAAAAACATGATATGATGGGTTGTCACCATACACCATAGAACAAGTTAATTTTAGCATTTAGTTCACATAACTCAAGAACAAATATCATGCAAACAAGTGTATAAATGAATTAGAATCAAATTCAACAACTTTAATCACCGTAAAAATGATAATCCATACATAATCTTTAAGAGTTTGTTTGGATTGAGGGTAGGAGGGGAAATGGAGAGGAGAATTTACTTATCTTTTTTAAATTCCAGACTATATAACATGTTTTTCCTAAAATAAATTTAGTGTGATTAAAGTATTTTATGATCGTTTATCATGTTAATATGTTAACTTTTTAAAAAACATTTTATAGTGTCCGCAATTTAAAAATAAAAAATAAACCCTCCCCTCCCTTCCCATCCTAAACCATCCATCCAAACACACCCTAAATAAATTAATCCCCATATATCTTCTAAATCTTCATATTGAAATTGAAATTTAACTAAATAAAGAAAACATAATATCACAAAGGACTAAAGAACAATCATAACAAGAATCCCAAAGGATTACATAGTTTGGAAATACACAAAACACAACATTTTAAAGCTAACACAAAGATCATATAGCTTCATAACAAGTAGAAGACAAACGAGGCTTAACAAGAATTTCAAGTGGAGGTGCCTTGTTGTTGGTGATTCCAAAAGCTTCAGTCATATCAATAGGTTCTGATGATAGCTTTGAGATTTCAAAGGAATGCAAAAAACTAGCTAAAGCTAAATGCACCATTTGAAGACCAAAAGATATTCCTGGACATATCCTTCTACCACTTCCAAACGGTAATAACTCAAAATGATGACCCTTAACACCAACACCTTTATGAGCAGTAAGAAACCGTTCTGGTTTGAACTCTAACGGTTCTAACCAAACCTTAGGATCAGTGTGGATCTTCCATTGATTCATGATCAGTGTAGTTCCTTTTTTGACATCATAACCACCTAAATTTGTATTCTCTGAGAATTCACGTGGTCCTGAGAGAGGGGCGGGTGGATATAATCTTAGGGTTTCTTTGACTATGGCTTGAAGGTATACCAACTTGTCTATATCTGACTCTTTTATACACCTCTCTTTACCAACTTGGATGTCAAGTTCTTCTTGTGCTTTTTCTATTACAAGAGGATTTTCCAATAAAAAACACATTGCCCATGTAAGGGTGACACTACTTGCGTCAACTCCTCCTGCAATCAGTGTCTTTAAACGAAGTTCAAATTCCATTAGAAAATTTTAGGGTTAAATATATTTTAGTAGAAGGTTTATACATACCAATATTGTGGCTTTGATGATGGTATCAGAACCAAATCCTTGAATTGTTGTTCCATCAAGCAATGAAAGCAGCACATCCATGAAGTCTTGATGATCACCATCAACCTCCTTGTCACTCAGTCCATTTATGGCGGTGCTCCTCCAACAAATCACCTATAATCTTGTCCATCTCTTTAGAAGCTTTTTTCATGGCCTTCACATGGCCACCAAAATCAAACCATTTTAAAAAAGGAATAGCATCTCCCACTGTGAACACCCCTAACAAACACATCATCTCTTTTACAACTTTTACACATTTTTCTACTTCTTCCTTGTCGATCACATTTGTAGCACTGAAATATCGCTGTCCAACCAACAATGGAAGAACCATGTTTGTAGTCAATTGAGTAAACCATTGCCTTACCTCCACCATCAAATAGTTTGATGACTCGTTGTTCTCTTTACGACACCAAACATTGTAGAGCTCTTTAATCGAAGTTCGAACTACCATGAAACGAAAATGTTGTAGCTTCTCCACCTGGTGATTGCTGAGGATTTCTGAAGTTGTAATCTTTTTTATTTCGCGAAAATAAGGACTATAGGGAGCTAAAAAAAAACATGGCTCCATTGTAAGCCAAATGTTGAGTTGCATCAAATTTAGGGAGATTGGAAATTGCCAAGTCAATTTTGATGAAACATTCCTCAGCCATTTCCCAATTACTTAGTACCAAAGCATTTTTGGAACCAAGTTTGATGGTAAATAAAGGTCCATATGTGTCTGCCAATGCACCTAAGATTTTATGAGGTCCTTGTGAACTTGACAATAGTGGGAGGTGACCAAGTATTGGCCATGCTCCTTGAACTATGGGAGCCTCTTTGCTATGAGAAGCTTTGGAAGAACGATAAAGAAACAAATAGTAAAACAAGAATATAGAAAAGAATGTTAATATGATGGCACTAGTTAGGGAATCAAAACCCAGATCCATTTAATTATCTAACTACAATATGTCTTGAATGCTGGTTAATCATAGGGTTTTATATACATCATTAGGTATGGAAAATATTTGATGAACTAATTTATCTATGTGATCGTATACAATTAATTATTGATGATATAATAGTTGTAATCAGTTCCAAGAGAATTTAAAGAAATGTTTCCTCAGTACACCATTAATGGAAACAATTTGTGTTAATTCTAAGAAATATTATATTGGATACCCAAGATTAGGATGAGAAAAAATAAGACCGACCAACAATTTATAATCTATGTGACAACAAGGTTAGACTATTTTGTCAAAAAAAAAAAAAACAAGGTTAGACTATGATATTTTAATAGTATAGAAGAATTAAGTTGATTTAGAAATATATTTAGCTAAATAAGTTAGGTTATGTCCAATAAAAAGAGATTTTAGGCCTATGCAAAGGTCTACATAATATTTTTATTTTTTTTTGTGTTCTCATATGTTTCGTCCACTAAAGTTAATCTTATTTGAGGTGTGTCCAGCTTTAAAAATGGATATATTGAAAGTGAGAAAAATAAATGAGTTCAAATTAATTTCTGCTTATAAAAAAATTATATAAATCCCACGCTCAAATGAGTACATACCTCTACTGATAAATCCCAAACTTAAAATTCAGATAAAATAAATTCATTTATTTCCATCTTACATACGCTCTACTGTACTATTAAAGAATACTATTTTAGTCCAAAAAAACTCAACTTATCTTCTTTTTTTTTGAAACAAAAAAACTCAACTTATCTAGATTTAGTATATTTAGCGGTAGTTGTGTTATCCTCTACTTTGAAAAATATTTCTATATTGAAGAGTCGGTCTAATATCAATTAGGTCTGACAATGAGTTTTTTTAATTTTAATAAAATATTTTTTTTATTCTTCATTTTTATTAATATAAAACTTTTTTTACTAAAAATAGTATTAGTTCACGTTTCAACCATTTTTGAGAAGTCAACTTTATTGCAAATATGACAAAGTTACCATTTTGACATAATATATCATTGTAAGGAAAATACTTGGGTAAACCTTGCAGCCGGTGGTGCGACGAGGCTCCTCCTCCTCCACATCATTTTTCATGGATCCTTTCGGCGGCCTCGATCATCGGGTAGATTTGGGTGTTTTGTGAAATTCCAAATCTTTCTGGTTGCTTCGTCGTGTCGGTGGTTTTGGGATCTTAGTAGGTATTAAAAACCCGTAATGGTCTGATTGGGTGTTCAAAGGTCCAGATTCAGTTGTCTTGTTGTGACGATGGTTTGTTTGGTTATGGTTCACCTTAAACAATGGTGGTTATGTTGGCCACATTGATGTCTGTGTTACTGTTTTTGATTTGGTTACAAAATGGGCTGATGTTTTGCGTTGATTTGGGTTCAGATCTGGTTCGACGCATCTTCATAAATCATGTTGGGTTGCTTTGAATCCGTCGTCGCCTTCCTTTCTTTGGAGGTGGTTGCGATACTGTTCTTAGGCTTGAAATGACTGTTAATTTGTTGTAGATCATCGCAGTAAACGTTTGGTGCGTGTGGATTCGCTAATTACCATGTTGGCGATCGAATCCACTCCCACTCTCAAGAATATGTATGTAGTTTTGTATCCCAGTCATACTTTTGCTTGACATGGGACTGTGTGGACTTGAAAGAGTCGTTAATGCTTGATGTCGTTGTTGCATGGAGTTGATGATGATGAGATTTCGTGTTGACGACCAATTCATTAGCCAAATTATAGACCCATTTGGTACACACAAACGTCTATCATAATGGTGCTCGTTTGTTAGAATTGATTAGGGTTGGATCCATTGTGTTGTTCTTTTTTGTTGTATTACCCATTAGGGTTGATTCACATGGATTGACTATGTCATATTATATGTCCCCCAGCTTTTATGTGGATTTTCCCCTTTTTTTAATAATATATGAGCAATCGACAAAAGAATAAATTAGGATACCAATTTAGTTGAACACTATTATTTTTATGCCATTTTGCTCTTGACTTATAAAAAAAATAAAACATACTTAGTAATGAGAAGATTTCGACACACATATTTAAATTTTGTATTGACAATAAATACATATGATTTAATTATTTAAAAACTATATGATTTTTAATTTTTTCTCTATTTTCTCGTTTTCTATATTTTTCTTCATTTTTATGATTGTAACAAATGTACTGTTTTGCCCAAAGTCTCTTGTAATCAATTTCTCTTGTCTGATGGTATAAAATAAAATGGGGTATTTCATTTCTCAATTTACACCTATGGATTTTGAATACTCCAAAATAGAGATGTTCTGGATCAGATACATATAGGATATTGATATACTTCAAGGATATTCGCGGATATGTATCCACAAAATATCAGAATTAATTATTTTAATTTTTAAAAAACATTGTATCAGATACTTATTGGATACCCCGCAGATACATAAGAATACTTATACGATACTTCAAATATATATATTCTAGAAAAGATGAAGGGTAGTGAGACAATGTTGTGAAAATTCAATGAAATAATATAATAATGAAGAGTAATTAATGCTAATTTTCTTTAAGTATTTTATATGCATATAAGTTTTAGTATAAAAAATTTATTAACATATTTTAACCGTATCATATCTTAAATTTTAAAATTTTTGTATCGTATCGGCATAAGTATCACGCATTTGGATTTGATAGATTCACACTTGTGTATCTCCTTTTGATTTGGTGGGTCTCTTGTACGTAAACTTTTGGAGAAGTGTGGTCTGTTTTTGCATGTTCTATTGTCTATTTTTGAGTTTCGCTCTGTGTCACGTGAAGGCTGGTGTGTTATGTAATGTTTCTTGGATTTTATTTTTTTTGACAAGATGTTTCTTGGAATTTTATGTTTATTTTATTTGAATTTTTTTATTATTTGCAAATTTGTATAAATTAAAAGTTTAAAATAATAATTTTATATTAGAATTTGTATATTTTGTATTAAATATATAAATGTTTAATAAATTATAGTTGTTTTTCAATAAAACACATGCTAGTTTTAGTTACTTTAATATCTGTAATATTGTATATGTTAGACAAATCTATTTTATTGCTCAAACTCCTTTGAATTAGGATTTTTCTTGTTTAGCTTTCCTTTAAATGCTTCATGCGTTTGTTATTTTAAGTAGGGGATTGGTATATCTTTTTACGGTCTGTATGACTGCACATGATATTATAAAGATATAATAAGATATAGAACAAGATATGGATAGGAAAGGATATGGACATGATAAACATTTATCCTATCACATGTTTGATGCACACATGATAACAAACATAATATCATATAAATCATAATTAAATGACAAAATTACCCTTATAATTAATTATTTATTTTAACCTTTTTTAATTAAATATAATTAAGCTATTATTAATTATACAAGTTATAAAAAATAATTGTTAACCTTCTTTCTTCTTCTTTTTTTGTTGGAGATTGGTGATGGTTAGCAAGGAAATTGGTCTGAAACAATTTTAGCTACAAATTGTTTCAATTCATCGCTCATGTTTATGGAAACAATAGTATCAGTAGGTAAACCTGCGGTGGTTTATTTTCTTCAATTCTCCTATTCAACACCCCCAATTCTTAAACATGCGGTGTAGAAGAAATAAAATCATGAAACAAAGACATGAACGTCGGCGAAGGAAATGGTCATATCCACAACTGATAGAATAGATGGTGTCGAAGAGTTATGGAGGAAGAGGTAGTGATAGATGGATGAAAGCAGAGAACATGAGCGATGAATAGAGAGAGGGTAAAATAAGAATTCTAGTGTCAATCATAATAGGATAATTCTAACCCAAGATAGGTTCAAGTTATTTTTTTCTATTGGTGTACCAAACAGCAGATTGAATCAAGATATGATAGTTTTATCATATCCTGACGACCCCTTATAGTTCATGTCGTGGTAATTACTAGTATTTTTTTATAATGTGGATAAGGACCTCATTCCTATTTTATTGCTCAATGTACGAAGTTTTGATATTGACAAAAAGATAAAATAAAATTGCTGATGCTAATGTACCAAAAAAAAAAACTGATGCTTATTGGAATTAGTCAAGTTAATTTTTTTTTTTTTTAATTTAATTAAGTTTATTTTTGTT
>Ga0228710_1002524_pt1 | contig 28872 bp, 8 predicted proteins | sample MedpolnodulmetaG_FD_177995 | JGI IMG/M metagenome (GOLD analysis project Ga0228710, IMG submission 177995) | Root nodule microbial communities from Medicago polymorpha collected in Santa Monica, California, United States - pink nodules | ecosystem: Host-associated > Plants > Roots > Nodule...
GAATGTTGTGATATTTTATCTAATATTGTTTTGCAGCCTACTCACTCTGACAGGTGGATTTGGCACTTGCATGCCTCCAACAGTTATAAAGTCACAAGTGCTTATAATTATCTCTTGACATTCACCAGTAACAACTTGGTAGTTACTCACATGACTGAAATTTGGAATAAGGAAGTGCCTCTGAAAATTAGCCTCTTCGCTTGGCGCTTGTTACGTAATAGATTACCAACAACAGACAATTTAATCAAAAGACACATTTTACATCCGAATGCACAGTTATGCGTGGGTGGATGCAGCATGATAGAAGATGCAAAACACTTATTCCTCTCTTGTGATTTTTTTGGCAAGCTTTGGTATGGTATTTCTCACTGGCTTGGTGATCACTTAGTGTTTCGTGAAAATGTGTCAGATCATTTATATCAATTTAGCACCTTTAGCGGCTTCTCTAACAACAAACGCTCAGCTCTGAATCTTATTTGGCTATCTTGTGTGTGGGTGATCTGGCTTGAAAGAAACGCTCGAATATTTCACCAAAAAGAAGCTTCTTTTAATCAACTATTAAATAAAGTTAAGCTTCAATCATACTGGTGGATGAAAGCGAACCGCCCTAGCTTTGTTTTCTCCTACCATTCATGGTGGTTGAACCCTTTGCCTTGTTTGGGTATATTTATGTAACATGGTAGTTTTTTGTTCCTGTTTTGACTGTTTCCGCATTCATGTAATTGACTCTCTCAGCTAGGGTTTTGGCACTCCTTGTGCTGAAATCTCCAGGCTTTCAGTATTTTAATCCATTTTAGTTACTTCAAAAAAAAAAAATTAAAAGTATTAGAAGTTACCTTATGATTAAAATTGATTTTTTTTTTAGAAAAAATTGACTCATTTATTTGACATTTAATGTTGTCAATGTACATTACATTTTGATTGGTTGATATCATGAGGGGGTAAATACTCCCTAAACAAGAGATGATAATCTCGAAAAAAAACCTTATATATGACCTATTTTTATAACAAAAAATAAAATAAAGTTACTTTTTTAATATAATAAGTTAAAAACCGTATTTATGAGCTATTGATGGCATTTTGCCAAGTGTACCAAAATATCGTCCAAGTAATGAAATGAACAAGTTAGTTTCTACGGGGATTGTTTAATTTCTACATAGCAATTAATCAATAGTTATTAAACAAGAACAATCGAGTATCTATGTTCGCGACAATTTAGCAAAATAGACCAAGATCAATCTCTTGGCTTAATGTCCAGTTTATCTAATACATCACCCTAACATCTTAGGTGAAAACTAGTATTATAAAAAGTTTGATTGAACGTCAAATTCTTAGTCACATCGATTTACTTCTTATGTCTACATCACTTAACCAAATAACACTATCTAGTTCGTTTACAATCACTAGTGTTAACAATGAATTGTCTCTTAAAATCAATTCCCCACCTCTAGTCGCTTGGAATCACACAATATGCCTTACCTCTACCAATCTTCAGAACCCTTTACACGCGTCGTTCATTGTACTTGAGCTGACTTGACAGTTCTTGATTGGTTGATGTGTGTGTCGCGCATGCTGGTACGCGTCTACCAAAAGTAGAATCCTTTTTTATGGTGCAATATGTGCGTCGCATAGAGTATAATGCACCTCATTCGTGAGTTTTCGTAAAAAGATCTTGCACTTCATTTCTTTGGCTCTTCAAGGAGAATAAACCTTTAATTTTCCTTTGGAATTTGAGATAGAATTACCTCAAGTAGTTTGGACTTCATTTCGTCAATGTATTTAATCTCTATCCCTGTAACATCCACATAGCATTTGGAATGGCATGGACGGACCGTATTATGTGACTTACAATAGTTGACTTGACCGACCAGCAAAATCTTACTCAACACTGAGTTGATTGTTCAAATCATGCAAACTCGATTCGTCCTCACTCAACACTGGTTTGGTTGTTCAAGTCATGTCAATCGGCTTCTCTTCACTCAACACTAGTTTGACTGTTCAAGTCATGCTAGCTTAGTTCGTCGTCACTCAACACTGGTTTGACTGTTCAAGTGACACGAACCATGTCAAGCTTACCCCAAATTAAGTTATGCGGCTAAACTTGTTGTGGTCCCAACTCAACCTACGCATGCTCTGATACCACATGTCTTTTACGAATAGTCAACGTCTCTGAAAGCGTGTCTCAACTTCACACGCCGTGTACAGAAGAGTTGCAGCCTAGTCCACGCTCAGTTGTACTCGAAATAGACAATCAACAATATAACAACTTTGTTTAAAGCTATAATTGATAATTGAAAAAGTCATGCCAAAATCTTTTATAACTTTTATATTGCGTTAACAATTGAAAATTATGAACGGTATTTTTTATGAGATTTTGATTTTGATTAAAACCAAAAATATAAATGTTTGTTGCTTTCAAATTATAACAAACCAAATCAACCATGATTATTTATTTCAATGACACCAACAATATAACAAAAAAAATATAATCTAAATTCTTTTTTTTTATGACACCAACAACAATCTTTATTATAGAAAAAGTTATTTAAGGGTATAATTGGGATAATGAAAAAATAAGTATAAATATATTCATCTAGTTTGTTACACTTTTTAAATGATAAAGGGGGAAAACCAGACACACACACACACACATATATATATATATATTCATATTGTGTTTGTTACATTTTTTTTAATATTTAAATTTATTCTTATTTATTTGTTACATGTGTTATTTGTATTGAAAAATGAGGGTATTTTTGGAAAGAGAAAAAGTCAGCTCAAAAAAGTTGAAATGGTTATTTTCTTTATATATAGTAAGATAACTAGCGTTGAGACGTCTGTCTTCTTTTTTATTGCGCTAATGCGTATAAATTATGAACAATATTTTTTATGCAATTTTGATTTTGATTAAAATTATAGGTATAAATATTTTCCACTTTCATATCGTAACAACCCATAGTAATCATTTTCAATGACAACAAAAATATAATCTAAATTCTTATCTTTTTTAATAATGTCAATAATATAATATTGGGTTAATTATGTTTAAGGTCCCTACAAATAAGCGAGCTTCCAACATTGGTCGCTTATTTGTAGGGACCAAACTTACAAACGAATAAAAACGTTGGGGATGAAAAATTTAATAAAATTTAAATAGGGATCAATGTTGGAAGCTCGCTTATTTGTAGTGACCTTAAACATAATTAACCCTATAATATTCTTATTGGTAAATTTGTTGAAGTGTATAATTGAAAGTGAAAAATTCATCCCAAATCATGTATTTCCTTTATATATTATACGCCCTCCAATCACTATTATAAGCAATTATTAATATTTTAGATTCATTTATTAAATATTAAATATTAAGGTATATGATAATAAAGACCACGAGGATTAAATTTTAGTCACGAGTTGCTTTTCAAACTGAAATCATTGTATTTATTTTCCACTAGTCAAAAAGACTTTGTATAGATATCCAGAAGTCTTAGCTCAACTGGCAAAATATCGTAACTGTTAGGCCGGATGCCATGATCGGGATTCGAACCCCGGTATCTCCACTTGTGTGTGAGTTTATAATTGCTTTGCCATTTTATCTATCTACTAAAAAAAAGATATACTTTAACAAGGTACTACAATTATTCATTGTCATTGCAACAACACAAATTCTCTCTTACACATGTGCTGCCATTCTTCCCAAAATACCTTTCTTCACAATTATCATCACATATTTGTAAGTTATCACGACATGGGTCTAAGATAAAGCAATACTTCTTTGGAGCAGGTGGTGTTACATTGCCTCTTCCTCCTACAATCAATAGAATGTTGTGAAAAATTCAACGCATAATTTATATATTCTCTTTGGTTTTTTATTGATTGTCTAATATTAATTAAAAACTTTTAAACATGTCGAACATTGTACATACTAAAAAGAAAAACATATATATTCAATATTAATCTTTTGAAGAAGCATATATTCTCAATATTAGAACATGATTTTCATTTCGATCTCTTTTGTAGAAATGATTATTATTATAATTCTAAAATGGTGCATGAAAAATAGATAAAGAATAAGTAAATTTGTTTACCTAGACACAAAATATAAACCATACATAGAACTGAAATGAAAAAGTGCACACGGTTAATGCTAGTTGCCATGTTCTCTTGAATGATGAATAAAAAAACAATGCCCATGAGAAGCTTTTTTTTCTTTTCTTTTTTGTCTAGTAGCCTAGTGGCTGGAGTTCACATAATTAAATGTGGAGAAGCTATTTATTAAGTGTTCTAGGAAAATTGATTTTTTTTTTAGGAATAGGAAAATTGATTATTAAATTATTATTTCTAGTCAAACATACTAATTAGTATATTTCATATATATGCATATATTAAATTATATTTTATTTGTAATAAATTTGAAGTCAATATTTTGAAATTAAATATTTTTTGTATTAATAAATATTATTAAACTTTTTTGATGAAAAATATTATTAAAATTAATGAGTATTATAGGTAAATAAATATTTTGATTTTTCTTGGCATAAATACACATTTCTTTGTACAAAAAAAAAACAATCTATTGACTGTTCTAGATAAATAAATATTTTGAAGTTAAATATTTTTTTATTTTAAATTATACTAGTATGTATTTTCCGCCACAAATAAAAATTTAATTTTGAATTAAATATAAAATCAAATATTTAATACTTCATAGCTCAAATGATTTTAAATTTGACGTAAAGAAAGAGCACAAGAAAATATGAGGACTTTTAAACAAACAATTATATTTAAAATAAATTCTAGTAATTATAGCATAAGATGTGCCAATAATAAGAATTGTTAATGTTTAAATAAAAAATAAATAATTATATTTCTATTGTAAATATATTCTACCTTACTCTAGAAGCTTTTTGGCATATCATTTTCCGTTTGCAAGAGTAAACTTAGTGCATTTCATTCATTATAATTGTTTGAGATACAAGATGAGCTTCTTGACCTATCATATGATGTAGAATATTCTTTTTCTAATTAATTCTCTTAATCACATAATCCTATATAATATACCTTATTTAGTTCTACTCAGTCATTCAGTTTCAGTAAATGTCTCTACAACCGGTGCTTTCACACTACTAAAATAACAAAAATTAGTGAGGGATATTTAGTGAGGGAAAACGTGAAATCCCTCTCTAATTCTGTCACTAAATTTTGCGACCAAGGAATTTGTGAGGAATTTCATTTTTTTGGTCGCTAATTTCCCTCGTTAATTTTGCTTTTTCTAGTAATGTCAGTTGAAAAATTTAACAGGTCTAATCATGATAGGTGAGCTGACGACATTATATTATATGTTGAAGGTCAAGAATTTAAATAACATATCACTAAAGAGATTGACAAGATGGATGAGAATGAAAAAATTATGTGGAAGAAGATTGATGCTTAGCTATGTAGTGTCATTAAGTCTACTTTTTATCATGTATGTCCTCATGTATTGTGTGAGTCGGTTTGGAGTTAGGATAAAAACGTTATGTCGATGAAACATTGTGTATGTATAGAGTATGCCAAAGATTGATGAATATATCATGTTGAAGAAGATATATGGTTCTTTCTCTATATATATTAGTAACATTCATACTGATGGCGCAAGTGATCCAGCTGAAAGGCTAGCAAAGTATTTTATGGCTCCATAATATACTCCCTCCGGTTTAAAATGTAAGAAACTTTTTATTTATTAGATTCATTCAATAAATGATATATGTGGTCCATTTTAGCCTTCTTCAAGTTCTAGCAAAGTATTAGACTAGAATCGCTCTCGCGGAGGATCATCCAACTCCAATCCCAAATATGAGCACTACAATCGACTCACACACACTATTGATAATTGTTGGAAATTCATGGTAAGCCTCCATGTTTGATAACTGGATCCTGTTGATTTTGTTCAAGCCACATCTACACCTCAAGGCTTTTAGGCAACAAAAGCAATTTTTGACATTTCCACTTATCTTCTTTCAGAGTGACTAGAAGTTACATTTTGTCAGAGTCAAAAATTCTAATATACCCCTATTTGATAAGAATAATTTAATAAAAGATATATTTTCTCTATTTCTTTTTTATATTTTTTACTTAACATATGTAAAATGGTCCATTTAAAATACTCATTATGGGACGGAAGGAGTATTTGATGTTTTTTTTTGCAAATACGAAAACATACTTAAATAATATTGATATGAGTATGTGTTCATAAAAGACATTTTCATATAATGATTGACTTTGAAAAGTATTTAAGAATCGAGGGTGTATGATATAAAACTGAAATCATTGTAATTATTTTCCACTAGTCAAAAGGACTGTGTGAAGATATACTTTGACATGGTATTACAATTACTCAATGCAACAACACAAATTCTCTCTTACACATGTACCGACCCCCTTGCCAAACCCCCTTTCTTCACAATAATCAAGACACATCCTTTTGTTATTTGGACATGACCTAATGGGATAGCAATACTCGTTTGGAGGTGCTAATGTTGTTGTAGGACGTAATGTTGAAAGAGGTATTACATAGCCCGCTGCTCCTGTTACAATTAATAGAATGTTGTAAAAAATTACGCGCACAAATTTAAAATTCATAAATAAATTTATATAAAATATTTCAATTATTATTTTATATTTTTTTATTCAACAGGTTTGATTATGGATCATTCTACATATACCAACAAATATTATATCAACATATTAGAAGAAGAATTATTTGAACCTAATAAAAGTGATTAATGCGTACTAATGTTCATTGAATATGACTTTTTTTAAGTAGCTTTTGTTTGACAAAAAATTTTCAAGTATTTAATCTTTATATTGATATTCATATGAGTTTTTTTTTTTTTATAAATATTGTTCAATATTACGTCCTTTTTTTACAGATCATCCAATATTAATTAAAACTTGTAAACATGTCAAACATTGTACATATTTTTATGAAAAACATTATTCTCAATGTTAGAACATAATTTTAATTTCATTCTCGTTGTGTAGAGATGATTGTATTATAATTCTAAAGAAAAGTACATGAAAAAATAGATAGAGAAAAAGGAAATTTGTTACCTGGACACAAAACATAAACAATGCAAAGAACACAAATGAAAAAGTGCACACGGTTTATGCCGGTTGCCATGTTCTCTTGAATGATTCTTTCAAAAATAAGTGATCTCTTGAATGATGAATGAAAAAATACATTGACGACAATAAGCTATTTATTGAGTGTTCTAAATTTTTTTATTATTAAATTAGTATTTCTAGTCAAACATATTAATTATTATGCGAATGTTTAATTAGTATACTTGTGTTTAATCACTTTAAACATATTGGTCTCATTAAAGTGATTAAACACGGGTATACTAATGTTCATTGGATATGACTATAATTTTTTTCAAGTATTTAATCTCTCTTTTTTGGTAGAAGTATTTAATCTCTATTAATATTCTATATCATTTTCTAAAATAAAATGGTATATGGCCAAAAAATCTAAAATAAAATTAGCTTTTGTGTAAAAAATATATATAAATAATCAATTTTAAATTTATCTTTCAAGCTCTATTTTTTCAAATAACCTAAAAGTAGCTTACAAATTTAATAAGTGCGTTTGAAATTTTTTTTGGTTGAAGGGCTGTTTGGCGTGCTTCTTTTTTTTACCAATTGTGTTTGGCGTGCTTTTGGTTAGCATGTTTTGTTTCTTTTTTATTTCATTTTTATTACATAACATATTGAGTCAATTTTTTGCAATCACTATATAACATTTTTATACTTTTTCAATATATATATATATATATACACCCATATATCTTTTTTATACATTTCTTTTGACGAAATATCTTTTTTATATATGTATTCTATCAAATCATAATATTACATTATTTTATTAGTTAAATCTCTATAAATATCTACATTATGAGATATGAGTTTAATCAAATCCTTATAGATTTTGGTTAGGATCACTTTCACAGTTTTTTTTTAAGTAATGTCTATATAGAACATTCTAATTAATTATAAAACATTCTTTCAAAAAAAAAAATTATAAAACATCGACAAATATCGTGTACAGTCTAAAATCATTTATAGATAATAGTTTAAAAATGATTAAAGTTATTAATATATAAGAGATCTCATCTTATCATGACTAAGCATTAATATATAAGATAATAGATAATAGTTCTTTTTTTTAGGGAAATAATAGATAATAGTTCTAAAAATTATACTTTTGAAAAAAATAATATTTGTCATTTTTAAACTATTCTTTTCACACATTGCTGATTAAATTAAAATCCATATTTATGTAAAATTCTAAATATAGACTATAGATAAGTACTTTGTGCAATCTAAAAGCATGAATCATTAACCGGTTAAAATAAGTAAAATTGTTAGTACTAGATATTGTCTTTGATGCACCCTTTTTTAGTTTTCTATAAATCTAAACAAATAAGTTCTTGTAGGAATTGTTCGGTCATCTCTCAAGAGAACATGGCTACCAACATCAACCGCGTGCACTTTTTCATTGCATTCCTATGCATTGCTTCTGTTTTGACTCTAGGTAACAAACTAATTACTTGTTCTATCAATTTTTAATAGAATTATTTATGTATAATATAATTAATTCTCTAAGGGAATGGAACATTGTGAGTATGTTTTTGTATTTAAATTTCAATTGATAGTTGCATATCTTTGTCAAAATTCAATTGTTCATCTATTTATTTATACAATTACAATTTTGTTTGACATTGTACAATAATAATACATTAGTTTATGGGTATTAATGCGTGTACAATTTCTAGCATTATACTAATGTTGATTGATTGTAGGAGGAGCAATTGATGGAATACCTCCTTGGAATTATTGCATTAGCATAGGGTTATGTTCAAATAAAGCTTGTGGTGATTATTGTTTAAAAGAGCAGTTTTATTTGGGTGGCAGGTGTAATGCAAATGGCGAGTGTTGTTGCAATGGATAATTGTACCTCCTTCTTGAAGTGTTGGTATAAATGTAACTACACATATATTCCTATGTTTTATGACTAGTGGAAGAATAAATGTACTTGATTTCAGTTTGAAGTCACATATTTTAATAATTTATTATTAATCTTTTATGTATTATATATATATATTAGCTATCTTTATTACACAATAGTCTAGTACATGTGATTGATGTGCAGTGTTCGAGTGTTGTAAACCCTGCAACATTGAATTTGATTCCAAATCATTGAAACATCCATCCTTTTGATGTTTAAAGAAAAAGTTTTTCACAAATAAACATTATCCATCACTAGTAAATCATTCAACTCCTAAAAATTAATGATCATTGTATCATCTGTACCAATATTATACAAAGACAACTTTAAAGTGAGTTAACCCTGACTACTAATTTTGGTTGGAATTTATTTGGACAAGTTTATGGCGGTTCATTATTTGTACAATTGATCAATACAAATTCTACGGTTAATTTTGAAATGCGCTTTTGTGCTCCTTCGGTGAACGAGGAACATTGATTGTGTGCGTGAAATAGTAGTTAATAAGCGGTTGAACATTCATCTTATGTCGCGTGCGTGAGAGTGATGCTCACATGCACTAGCTTGTTTGATTTCAAATTCTTATGTTTTAATTGTTTCAACATCCTTTATGAGCACAAAGAAATGTGAGTCAATATTGTTCTTCAAACCAACTTTATTCCCAAAGAGAATATGAAATTTTACATGTTTAGATCGAGAGAAAAATATTTTCGAAGATAAACTTGAATTACTATTAGAAAAATTGGTTTAGCATCAGCTAAAAGCTCATATTAATTGGCTAACCACTCAGACACTAATAGTGATTTAGCGTCGCCATATCATTGATGTTGTGGTAAACTATAGAAGGCTTGAATCTAATAGTAGCGTCCATTAGTTTCTTCCAATGCTAATCTTAATGTCGGTAGAGCTACCAAAAATTTGATATCAAGATCAATCATTAAACAACGCTAGCATTTGTCAGATGAAGTGACGCTAGTTAGGATTCTCTTATGAATAATTTTAAAAAGGGAAATCTCTAAAAGCTTTTAAAAAGGAATATAAAAAAAATAAATTAAAACTAATTTGGTAGTCAAAAAATTCTTCGATTTAGGATTCTCCTTCATTTAGCATTCGATGGGTTTTTTAGGTAAGCATATAAGGACTTTAATGGAGATAACATCTATTTTTGAAATATTTTTATTTTATTACAATATAGTTAATCAACTATAGTTAGTTGATAGAGTAACTGGAGTTAAATACTTAGTTGAGAGTTAGTTAGAGTTAGTCATTCAAACTACAACTAATAATCTCTATATATAGAAACAACTATTGTATGCATTCATTATCTTTTATAAATCTAATCTACAATATAAACAAATGAAACTCTTTACATCCAAAATTACACGAGGCATGTTATAGTCTCAATTTTAAATAATACCAATTTAATTAATGCTAAAATATTTCAAATTTTAAATATGGTATATGTTTGGCAGTGATATTTCAGTCGCAATAAACACCTTCCATATACCGGCTCTATATTTTAAGAAATCATTCGATTTATTATTACGATCAAAATGATATCTAGAAAGTCAATTTCTTGATATCAAATCAAACAAGAAGCTGCGCCTATAAAAAAAAAAAATCAAACAAGAAACTATCAACCGCCGATAAATGAAATTAAATTCAAATAATTCAAAACATACAACAGTCCTAAAAAGAATGTTGACAATTGATCTAATTCAAGACTATTGTTGAATTGTTTCTTACCCATTAAAATCAAATTAAAACCAAAATAAAATAGTGAAAGGTAATGATTTTTTTTGTTACAGAGAGTAAATTGAAGTAACGGGACAAATTATTTTCTCCCATCCTATTCTCATCACTATTATTATTTGGGTTATGCTAACCTGTGCCCCCGGAGCACTGGTTAAGCATAAAAAAAAGGAATTTATTACCATAAAAGGAAACTTTGTTGACTTATTTATGAATTAATTACACAGTTTTCAATGCAATAATTACTATATAATTTCCCTTTTTAGTATCCTTAACCAGTACCCCGGGGACATCGGTTAGCATTTCCCTTATTATTTTTTAAGAATGATTTCCTATCGAAAAAAGAAGAAGAATTAAGCCATCAATTACGTGAGTATAATCATTCCTCCTCCTTCCTTAATGAATTGCTCTGAGACAATCTTTATGTAAACTCATCATATTCCAATGTGTTGCTAACGGTAAGTAATTGTTTCTTTTGCTATCAACGTTCAACATATTTATTTTCCCATATATTTGTTTGCGGATGACAATATGGCTACTCAATGTTCCTCAAATTCATCAAGAACTTATCAGATTTATATGTTAAAGTATGAGTCAGATTTAATTCCTTCCAATTTGGTTGTGTTTCTTCTAATTGGGAGGAAACTTAAAACGAGATTTCTTTTATCGGTTTTATTTACAATGTGTTCATTATTTTGCAGAGACTTCTATATATTGAGAACAAGGTAGTTTCCTATCTATAATAAGGCTCAAGGTCGTATTCTGTAACACTCTCAAATCCCACATATAATATTTAATAATAAAATCAACAGATAATCACAAACGTTTAAGGTATTATGTCATCTTTGATCCCAAGACTTGAATAAATCATCATAATCATAAACAGTTGCAGCGGAAATAACGTTTCAGACATCATAATGTCATAATCTTCAAAATCTTAGATACATCTCATAATGAACTCAATGGTTCCTCAAACATAAAATCTATAGAGTAAATAAATCTCTAACATCCTAATCAGAGCACTGCTACTAAGTCTCCAAAGGTAAAAGCATAGAAAGGAAGGTAGGCCTCAACCGTCCTCGGGAACTCACGTCGATCAAGCGCTCTCAACCTGCACGTCTACACCACGAGGATGTAGGTGACCAAAAAGCCACTGGAGGGTAAGATATACGTTCAACGTAAAGAATGTATGAACTCAAACATAGTATTAAGGAAACAAAAATCACATATAAATACACATACTCCTTTCCTAAAATATTATAATCACATATAATTCCTTCCAATCAATTAAACAAATGCAAAAACTATCAAATCGTCATTACAAGGTATAACAAGTATTCACACTACCATTCTATCGGGTAGCACTTGGGTGCCTTTGGCTTCGGTGCCTTTCGGTGCCTTTGTCTCTATCTCTCTCCTAACCAATAATTCTCTCTCATCAAAATAATTTATTTTAATCATTCCACCATCACTCTCTTTCCTCTAAAATACACTAAAGTCACCAAAGTCATCCAACACAAAGTCACTGAAGTCCCACCCCATTCTATCGCCAAGTTGTATATACATCATTTACACTTCATCATTGTCATCACAATTACACAACGCATGCCACTCCCATTGTGTCTGAGAATTTGTTAGCAACAACTTGCTATAGTAGTAGCAATAGTAGTGGTGCAACCTTTCTTTCCACTCTCACTCTTACTCTTGTAACAAACTTTATTTTTCCATTTTTCTCTTCATTCTACCTTTTACAGGTTCATCAGTACTCTTTTCTTCTTTCATTTTCAAAACTAAAAACTATTACCGTTTTTACTCATCTCCACTTTTTTTTTTGTTTTTAACTTTTGATGTTGTTGTGTTCTTTCAGCTCTGCCTTTGCTTGTTTCTCTTGATTCACAGTTTAGCTTTACCAGGTTAGTTTCAAACTTCAAACCCATCCATTACTACTCTTTTATTCATTACTTTTAAAGTCACATATTTTAATAATTTATTATTAATGTTTTATGTCTTTTATATTAGCTATCTTTATTACACAATAGTCTAGTACAAGTGATTGATGTACAGTGTGCGGTGTTCGAGTATTGTAAACCCTGCAACATTAAATTTGATTCCAAATCATTGAATCATCCATCCTTTTGATATTTAATGAAAAAGTTTTTCACAAATAAACATCGTCCATCACTAGTAAATCATTCAACTCCTAAACATTAATGACCATTGTATCATCTATACCATTATTATACAAAGACAACTTTAAAGTGAGTTAACCCTAACTACTAATTTTGGTTGGAATTTTTTTGGACAAGTTTATGGCGGTTCATTATTTGTACAATTGATCAATACAAATTCTATAGTTAATTTTGAAATGCCCTTTTGTGCTCCTTCGTGTGAGCGAGGAACATTGATTGTGTGCGCGAAATAGTAGTTAATAAGCGGTTGAACATTCATCTTATGTCGCGTACGTGAGAGTGATGCACACATGCACTAGCTTGTATGATTTCGAATTCTTATGTTTCAATTGTTTCAACATCCTTTGTGAGCACAAAGAAATGTGAGTCAATATTGTTCTTCAAACCAACTTTATTCCCAAAGAGAATATGTAATTTTACATGTTTAGATCGAGAGAAAAATATTTTCGAAGATAAACTTGAATTACTATTAGAAAAATTGGTTTAGCGTCAACTAAAAGCTCATACTAATTGGCTAACCACAGACAATAATAGTTATTTAGTGTCGCCGTATAATTGATGTTGTGGTTAACTATAGAAGGCTTGAATCTAATAGTATCGTCCGTTAGTTTCTTCCAATGCTAATCTTAATGTCGGTAAAGCTACCAAAAATTAGATATCAAGATCAATCATTAAACGACGCTGGCATTTGTCAGATGAAGTGACACTAGTTAGGATTCTCTTATGAATAATTTAAAAAAGGAAAATCTTTAAAAACATTTAAAAAGGAATATAAAAAAAATAAATTAAAACTAATTTGGTAGTCAAAAAATTCTTCGATTTAGGATTCTCTTTCATTTAGCATTCGATGAGTTTTTTAGGTAAGCATATAAGGACTTTAATGGAGATAACATCTCTTTTTGAAATATTTTTATTACAATATAGTTGATCAACTATAGTTAGTTGATAGAGTAACTGGAGTTAAATGCTTAGTTGAGAGTTAGTTAGAGTTAGTCATTCAAACATCGGCTAATAATCTCTATATATAGAAACAACTATTGTATGCATTCATTATCTTTTATAAATCTAATCTACAATCTACAATATAAACAAATGAAACTCTTTACATCCAAAATTACACGTGGCATGTTATAGTCTCAATTTTAAATAATGCCAATCTAATTAATGCTAAAATATTTCAAATTTTAAATATGGTATATGTTGGACAGTGATATTTCAGTCGCAATACACACCTTCCATATACCGGCTCTATATTTTTAGAAATCATTCAATTTATTATTACGATCAAAATGATATCTAGAAAGCCAATTTCTTGATATCAAATCAAACAAGAAGCTGCGCCCACAAAAAAAAAATATCAAACAAGAAACTATCAACCGCCGATAAATGAAATTAAATTCAAATAATTCAAAACATACAACAGTCATAAAAAAGAATGTTGACAATTGATCTAATCTATATCTATATTTTATAAATTTGAGACTTTTTTTTCAAGTTTCAATATGGAAATTTTTTTCTATTCATATGAGATTGACATGTGGCACTCTTGAGAAACCAAGCATTTGGATTCCAATGATCTTCCATGTAGCATTCTCAAGCATTTGGATTTCAATAAATTTCCATATTTATATTTGTAACCATATACATCATTTGTATTATAATTTAATTTAATGTAATATTAGTATTAATAGTAATTTTTTTCTAATACAAATTATAGGTGTAACTATGACCGATGGATCCCTATCAATTTTTTTTTGCCAATCCATGAATTCTTTTTATGCGGTAATGAAATTAATGAAATGAACTAACTTTTATTCTTATTTTCATGATGATAATGTACTGATAATAGACTAATGAAATGAACTACTTTTATTCTTATTTTCGATTTTTTTTTTTGTTACATATAATTGACATTTAGATAGTAACTTTTTTTTTTGGAGGGAAGATAGTAACTGAAATTTGATATAAAGAAAACAAAAAAAATTTAAAAAATCTTTTAAATGCATTGAATATGCATTAATCTTATTTTTAATTTGGTCAATGATTTGCATAAGATTTTTTTTGCTAAAAAAACTTCAAATTTCAAATCTCTATCTCTATCTCTATTATAAACATTTGTCTTCCTTCAAATTAAAAGTACACGTTGCATCTCCATGTTTCTCATCTTATTTAATGTTTTCTTATCATCCAATCAAAATGGATTATGACACATTTATTTTATACCAACCAATAGAGAAAAGGATCATGACTCATTTGTTTTTCATGAGCCAATCAAAATGGAACATGGCTCATTTGTAAATTAATTCATGGTTTTTTTTACCCTATATATAGAAATTCGTTTTTCATCATTTTCATTTTTCTCCATAAAAAAGTTATTGTGTGTTTTTATTTGCATCATTGTAGATTATGGGTTTTTTTTTATTTATTTGAAACTTAGTGCTAAGTCTATCTTTTTAAGGTTCCATTGAAGAACATGTGACTCTAAATTTTTAAAATTGATTTATTTTCTCATTTCAATCAACTATATATTATTATATTGTATATTTCCATGTATATTGCTCAAATACACAAGTTTATGTTAAGATACTCATGTTCTAACGACTTATCGCATATATCTAATCACGTACCTTGGATAATGCACATTTTAAATTTGCGACATATATTTTCAGATAGAGGGAGTATTTCTTTTCCCAGTTATTAGTTGAAGCAGAATAAAATACAAGATGGAGTTATGTTGCTAACCGGTGCCCCCGGGGCAATGGTTAAGCATACCATAAAAGAGAATTATTACCATAAAAGGAAACTGTTTTTGACTTATTATAAATTAATTACATAATTTCAATGCATTAACTACTATATAATTTCCTTTTTCATATCCTTAACCAGTGCCCCGGGGACACCGGTTAGCATTTCCCTTATTTTTTTAAGCAATTTTCATTTATTTCTCGAAAAAAGTTAATGCAATACATGAAAGAGTTTTGCATTTAATAAAAAAATATAGTGTGATAATGCGGGAACAACAAGGATTTAATAGTCCTCGTGAGCTTAACATGGTTGGTATGGACAATGCATAATATATGCAAGCATGCAATTCAAAAGATATATTACAAACTCAACTTTGAAGTTAGTGGACTATTATTAGGCACAATTTTAACATAGACAAAGTGTATCACACTAAATTTACAAGGGTTGACAAAGATGATTTAACATGAAATCTGTATCATTTCACTTCACGGGCTGGTATCTTCCAAGATGAAGTCCGTTTTTTAATTTGTTCTTAAGTTAGTTTTGCGATGAAACATAAGTTTTTAATTTCTATTAACAAAGGTTGTGTTCCGTTTAAATTGATTTAAGTTATTAAAATTAGATGTTTATTTTAATAGATTCATTTGCATGTATATCACATTAGTTTTTGGATCACAGACCTTCTATTTATAACCGTGAATAAGCATTCTTAGATAGTTTATTTATTTATTTTTTAAAAAACTCATGTTTAAATAGAACCCACTTCAACTTTTATTAATTAAATTACAAAATTTTCTATTAAACTCAAATATAAAAAGAATATTTTTTGTCAAATAAGATCAAAAGATGTCATTAAAATAATAAAATAGTTTAAACAATGTTATAAAAATAGTCGATGAAGGTTGGCACATTTGATAAAAACCGCAAAATCGTATGTTCAACTTCCATTGTCAACCTAATTACCTCTTCTCCGAAGCCCAAAATAATAATATCATTTAAATGAAGGGAAATAATTGAATAAAAAACCAATTCTAAGATATGTATAACCCTTTATATATATGATATACATACATTTTGACATGTATTTTAAATATTATCAACATAAATTAAAATATTATCTTTAAAAAACATAAATTAAAATATATAAACAAAAAATCAGAAAAAAAAAATCCCTGCAAGGCACGGTTTCAAACTAGTACATTTTACATGGGAATTTTTTTATTAAAAGGACTTACCCAGAAAGACTTGTTCTTTTATTTTATTTTATCTTTTTTCCTATTTGTTAGCGAAATTGGTGCCTTCTCGATTAAAGTCAAACAAAATTGTTGCCTCCAATAATTGTATAGATCTTCTTTAAAAAAAAATTGTATAGGTCTATTAATTTAATTTTTTTTTTAAGAATATCTTATTTTCACGGTTTAATAGGGGAGAATAAAAAAGAAAAAATGAGCGTAGGAGAGAGAAAGAGTGGCGGTCAGTCTAGGGCATACCTAGGGCAACCGCGCTGGAGCTTTTCGCCGGAAGAGAGGTACAACGGGGATGTGGGGTCCAGCCAGGGTGGCAGAAATCACAGGGATAGGGGAGATTGAACTGTCGTGCGGTCTAGGAAGAGGAAAACGACGAAACCTGACAGGTCAAAGGTATCAGAACGGCATGGAAGAGCGGCTAAGGGAAAGGGACAAGAATGGCAATCACAGGAAGTTGTAAAGGATTATCGCGGTAACAATGGTTCTTATTGGACTGAGGTAGGGTTTCCAGGAATCATGGAGCTGGAGGTTTTGATTTTTATGATGAGAAGCGTGGTCGGTTCGAATTCAGGGAACATCGGCGGTAACAAGGTATCTTTTTACGTTACAAATTTTCCAGGTTTTATGCCGCTGTTTCGTCTTTGTCAATTCTTTGAAGTTTTTGGTATGCTTTCGGATATGTATGTTGCACGTTACCGGAATGCACGAGTACAATTTTTTGGGTTTGTACGGTTTGTGAATTATAGAGACAAATTAGCACAAGCGTTGAATAATGTTTGGCTTGGAGATTGTCGAGTGTGGGCACACGAAGCACGTTGCGATCGGTTTGCTCAATTTGATGTTGAACCTAGGGATTCTTTTTCTGGAGTGAGGGTGGAGGAGGTTGCTGGGAAGGGTAAGAAGGTTGTTAGGAAGAAAAAAATATATTCAGAGGGAGCACAAGAAGGTGGAGGGGAAGAGAGTTGAGGGAGAAAAATTGACCTAGGTGGGGAATAAGAAGAAGGGGAAGAGCGATCACTTGGTGAGGGTGGGGTATGTTGAAGTGCAGGTAGGGTAGGGAGGAAGGAATGGAAGAAGAAGAAGACGTTTAGGCAGGATAAAGGGGGAGTAGGGAGGTCGGGAAACTCGGAGATGGTGGGGAATGGGGGTGTTCCGGTGGAGCTATATTGAAGGAAGGGGATGTTAGGCAAGATGTTGGTGATGCACAGGGAGGTGGAAAGCAGGAGGAGGCAGGCGGGATTTCTTCGGACGAGGGGGGAACGCAGAAGCATGTTTCTTTTAATCATCAAGGAAATATTCCCAGTTACACGTCATTAATTGAAGACTGTAATTGGGTACCTGCTGGTATGGTAGCCACGTCAGTTTCAGGAGATTCAACGCTTGCTATTCAACAAAGGGTAGAGGATGCAGGGTTTTCTTCTATTGTAGTAACTCCGATGGGGAGTGATTGCGTGTTCCTTGATTGTACAAGCAACGATGATGGTAATTGATTTTATGTTGAAAAATAATTTAGTTCAATAACCAGTTGCATTATAAAATATAATATCTTAATTGGCTAATTTATTCAAAAATAATTTAAGCAAATAGTCATGTAAATTGTAAAGTAGAGTATTTTATTGTATTTGATAATATTTATATATTTTAAGTTTTATCGTTTGAAATTTTTTTTTTGACACCGAAAAGACTTTGTTGTTGAGGGAATGCCTCTCTCTCATGCCTTTTGTCCTGCTCTTGATCTGAACCAACCATCAATTAACTTGTGTTGTTGATTGCCTATAGTTGACTGAAATTGATGGTATAGATCGCGCAACACCGTCATGCGGCAGCAGAGAATCTGGGTTCGTTGTTGAGTTACTCTAAAATAATTAAGCATAATATTTGCAAAAATAATTCAATTAAAACTTAGCGTTTTACATACTTTATTCCTAACTGAAGAAAAAGTCACCTCTGCATTTTAAAATGAGTTTTTAATGATAAAAAATTTCAAATAAAGTAGTAATTATTTGGATGTATTACAAATATTTTTGTCATTGCAAAAACCTATTTTTTTCCGTACTCTTTTCAACAAATCCAACCAAACTTATAGTAAAATATTATAAAAGTTTTTATACGATGTTATACGGATTTAACTTACGTGATATTAGCTTTTTGGTGACATTAATGTATTTTAGATAAGAGAGAATGATAGATATGATTAAATAAATTATTTAGATGAGAGAGAATGATTCGTTAAGAGAGAAATAGAAACAATGTTACAAATGCCACCAAAATGCTATGTCACCCGAGTGCTATCCAATATTATACATGCTTCTAAAAACTAAATTACCCGGATATAACTGTCTTGCTACTAAGACACTACATAGGAAATCATCGCATACCAATGGAGAATTAACCAGCCATTATGAGTGTATCATTAAGTATACTTAGTGGACTAATATATACTTAATGTTTGGTTTTATAGGCATCATGTACTTTTTTTTTAACTGCAAAATTTATTTAAAAACCAGATCCTTGCTTAGGACGAATAGAGACTGGTGATTCAAAGACTGCAAATTAAAGGCGTCGTATATAGACGAAACATCCAAAATAAACACCATAAAGAACACACATACACACAACATCTAACCAAGCCCTACCTTCAACACCCATGAGGACAACCCCCACCAAAAGAATACATCGCCACCTAATACAAACTCCATCACGATACGACGGCTGAAAACGAAATACATAACCACTCATCGCCACTACTTGTAACACCCCAATTTTTAATATTAGTTTATTAATATTATTATTAGATAATATTAGTATTAATGTTATTGTTAGTATTGGTTGTTAGGTAGTATTAATTTAAATATTCGTATTTATTGGAAGAATAGGTAAGGAGAAAGTAGGTGGGTTGGTTAGTCGATTAAAGAGTGAGAGACAATAATATTTTGAAAGAGAATAGAGTTTTTTAGAGAGAATTAGAGTGCAAACGGGGGATTAGTAAAATTGGGTAGAAAAGAGATGTAGTTAGTGAGATGAGTAGTGCTTTAACGATTTAACCTGAGGGGAGTGTAAATAGTAAGACGGTGTAGTTACAGAAATAATAGTAACAAATTCGAGAGGTGCAGATAGTAATTTGAAAAGATTAGTAACAAACCCAGGGGACATATAGTAATCTAAAAAGATTGATAACAAACTCAATTAGAGCTTATAAATAGAGAAGAGAATTAGAGAAGAAGGGTTACGAAGAAAGAGAGAAACAAAGCGGCAAAAGAAAAACTAGAATTGTGGAGAGAAGAGGCAAGGAGGCATAGCAAGAAGAGCCTAGAGAGAGATTCAACCGTAGGAAGTCATCAATTCAGCAAACTAGAGGTATGGGGAGAGTCTATATTCACCATAAGGTTGTATGAAGATATGAATAGTGAAGAGTTTTATTTTCAATTGATTTTTTTACAATCTTTTAACGAATTCATGTTAAATTTGTGTTCTTTTATGTTAGTTATAATCATATGTTCGATTTATTCTGATTTTATTTTATGTAAATTATGTTGTTCCATTGATATATACTTATTATCGATGATATTGTTGCTTTATTTCTTCATCGATGACATTATCTGTGACCTGTTATTCAATCAACCTTAATATATATTATTTATGATATGTGCTGTATTTATTCATCAATCCTTATATATATAATACTGTTATTCATTTGGTTCATCGATGCTATATATATTTGCGACAGGTTGTCTTGTGTTTACTGTCAATGATTTCTTCTTTTTTTTATTTTTGGCTTATTCATGTTTGCCTACTAATGGTCATGCATACTGTACGGCCCTTATTGTTCATGGGAATCACCAAATATTTTCTTTTTAATGTGATTCAATTATTCATGGATGCCTATTTGCTTACAACTTATATATATCTTTTTATGTCTTTACTTTAAGACTACTTTAATATATATTTATTTCTAATAAGAAGTAATATTATTTTGAATCCATTATGCTTCTATGCATCGCATCTGTATTTTGAATCCATTAGGTTTCATATGCATTAGTTTAATCATTATTTATTTTCATTATTCTAATCTCATATGATTTGATGATGTGTATTAATGTATTATTTGACCATGTGTCATATAAAGATGTGTTATTTAAAGATGTGTGATCTAAAGAGGTGTTATATAAAGATGTGATATTTGACAATGATCTTAGTTAAAGATGTGTATTTGTCAAGTCGTTTAAAGATGTGCATTTGTTGAGTCATTACTTGGTATTCATACATTCATGGTCAGTCCGATTTAAAATGTGATTTAAAGATGGGGGATAAATCAGTAACATACCTCTGATATCCAAAACCGGTACCACATGCATATAGAGTCGAGTTAGGGACATTGCATTCACTGTCAAGCATATTTGAAGATGTAGTATATTTAAAGATGTGGTGAATTTGATTATATATTTCACGAATGTGTAATTTGTGAATTATTTGATGATGTGTCATTTAACGATGTGTAATTGATGTTCCATTTAAATATGTGAAATTAAATAAATCCTGACAACTTTTATTTCTAATGTTATAGCTCCCTTATCAAGTGATAGGGTAAGGGAGTGGAAAATGTTTATTAGATGTGAATTTTCCCTTAAGCACTTACCGGTGGAAGGGTCAAGAGTCCTTAACGTAGAGTTGATGATATAAGAAGCTATAGCTCTATGAATCTCAGTTAGCTTAAGAGGTTAATAAACGGCCATAGCGCTGAGAATCACCAGAGCTATACTATGTTATAGCTTAACACTACGGTCTTGGTAAGACTCTTGTCATATGGAAATAGGATCTGATAGCTTAATACCCTCGAGCGGAAAGGTCGGGCACCGGAACCTACAAACTGTGTGTGTTAAGTACCGTGACCGTGCCCTTAATTAAGATGTCATCATGTAGCTTAACACAATGGTGGAGTGAACATCTCCTAATAGACCATTTGGTTCACTTTGAAGCCGGTTATGAGAAATATAGCTATATGGATCAGAGAGTTGCGAGAAGCTAATAAACAGGTGCAACCCTATGAGACATAGTAGTTATATCAGGATATAGTGTTGTGTTTCTCAAAGACTAAAGATGATTTGAACCAGCTAAAGCTTTGAGCGACACATGCAGCTATAGCTCTGTAAATCGCAATAATGTTTTATCATAATTAAACCTTGTTCTAAACCACACTTTTCATCTTGAGATTTTCTAAAGACTTTAACTTCTTTCCCAAACTTAACCTTTTACTTTTATTGTTGTGACAAATGTTTTATTTTATTTTTCTCCAAACAAGTTTTATGTTGAAAAGCTACGTGGAGCTATAGCTCCACAGTCTCTATGGGATCGATATCTTTTTATACTATAACTTGGACAGTGTATACTTACATTTAATCTCTTCACCTTAAAATACTCATAGTGTTTTGGAAGACACATATTGTCCTATGGAATTTTTAATTTATAAATAAATATGTTGCCACCTCTTTGACGCATTATTTCTACAAATAGTTTATATTTTTATCCTCCATCATTATTATTTTTCTTTTGATATATTATTGTTGTCTATCATGAAAAGCTAAAATAGATATAAAAATATACTTATTGGAAGAAAAAAGTGACAAATTGAGTGAGAAAAGGAGATAGATACGATAAATTAATGTACCGTGGAAACATTTAATAATAATTAATATTTCCTGAATGGTTTCTTGCTACCTGTAGGTGCTAAAAACTATTTAACTGAAGTTGACAAAACATGAGAACTTTATATATAAAGTGATCAAACATTCTTCTACTTATTAAATGCAAAGGAAACAAAATATGGCTCAAAATACATATTTGTTCTGTGTTTTCATCATCTTTTTTTCTCTATTTTTTGTCCTAACTAAAAGTAATAAGTCCTTTCTCACACTACTCTAATTTATCTTGTATAAAATATTTCATCACTTTTTAGTAATATTTATTTTGTTCTTATTAAATATTACAGGTTCTTCTATTCCCTGCAAGACACGTACTCAATGTCCAGGGAATATGTGTCGTCTTCCTAAATTTGTGTGGTGTATTGATGGTTCTTGTGTGTGCGCGTAAGTGTAACAAATAAGTCAAAAAATAAATCTATATTACTTTCTTTTTAAGGAATAAATCTATATTACTTGTAACTGTACAATTTTATTTGTACATCATAATATTTGTAATCTTAAAATTTCCATCATACTTTTGTTTGTTTCTTTAACCAGAACAAAATTGTATTGTTAAATTATACAAGTATGTTGCCGTCATTCATTCATAGAAAATATGAAAAACAACATCACTTCAAGTATAATTAGCTTTATTAATAAATGAAGAGAATGCACGATTGTATAGATACATTATCTATTCTACTTCTATGCTTAGCATAAAATTATTGATTGATGTAAATTTAATAAATAGTGGAATTCACTTAGTGGTAGGATCCATCATCTATTTTGTGTGTCTATCTCTCTCTAAACTGCATACTCCGTTTAATTTTTTAAATTGAGAGAATCTTTACTCAGTGCAAATAAAAGAAGATAATAAGTAAGTATTCTTAAAAAATGGAAAACTTGTCAAAATACTTTTTTTTTACTAACTTGTCAAAATACTTAGTTTGCTTTATTACTACTAGCGAAAAGACGGGCACTCACGTGTCCGTTTTTCCGTGTTTTTATTGCACTAACGTTTGAAAATTATGAACGGTGTTTTTTTTATGAATTTTTGATTTTGATTAAAACTAAAAATATAAATGTTTGTTGCTTTCAAGTTATAACAAACCAAACAATCATGATTATTTATTTCAATGACATCAATAATATAACAAAAAATATATAATCTAAATTCTTTTTTTAATGCGACCAACAACAATCTTTATTATATAAAAAGTTGTTTCAGGGTATAATTTGGATGATGAAAAAGTAAGTATAAATATATTCATCTAGTTTGTTATATTTTTTAAATGATACCAAACATATATACATACATATATATATATATATATATATTCATATCGTGTTTTTTTTATTTTTTAATATTTAAATTTATTCTTATCTATTTGTTACATGTGTTATTTGTATTGATAATTGATGGTATTTTTGAAAAGAGAAAAATTCAACTCAAAAGAGTTGAAAGATGTTATATTGTATAGATGTATAGATAGATTTTGAAAAAGAGCAGCTAACACAAATACATCAATTCAACTTCCAAAAAGATTTTGATGGTAATCTTTTTATAAAGTTTACTTCCGTCTCTAATTATAAGACTACTTACAAAAAAATGTTTGTCTTTTAATATAAGATCATCTACAAATTTTTAGATGCATTTATTACTCTTTTTTCAACTATACCTTTAATTAATACTATTAATGTATCTTGGAATTTGAAAAGTTAATATTAAATATATATACACAAAGGACAATTTGATAATAGGCACATATATTTGTGACAACTTTATGACTACAACAACTTTTATTTATACCCCTTTTTTTTAAACTATTCCTATAAAAAAAATGGTTTTGCTAAAAGGGAAATAATTGATAAATTTTATGTTGAAAAAGTTAGTTTTTAATGTTTCAATGTGTTGAATACACAACTTCTAAAATAAATCTTCCACTTTAAACTTCTTATTAAATGCCCTAAGAACACTTGTTAGCATTTTTCTAAAAAAAACACCGGACGGAGGGAGTATAACTTTTCTCCCAAAACTTGATTCTCTTCATCAAATTTGAACCTTTGCTAAAGATTGAAGCTTTTTTTATAAATTTTCAAAATTTATCATCTAAACTATATTCGATCAACAATAATCCGTTTTTCTTTCAATTAATCCATGGCTATATATAAGATACGGGTGTTCGCGGTCCGGTTTGGATCAGTTTTGAGGCAAAAACTCATCTGATCCAAAGATAAAATTATATGCGATTGATTCGGTTAGGTTTTGGACAATTAATTTTAAAAAACCGATCCGATCCAAATAAATGCGGTATAATTTGGATCGGTTTTTGGATATCCAAATTACAAATTTTAACTTTTTTTATAAATAATAATCTTATAAAAATATGATAAAATAATAGGTTCGATACAAAATGTAACATATGATTTATAAAGAAATTAATAGTACAGAATAACAATGATTGATTATCTTTGAAACATACAGAATAGAAACAAAATTGATTAAATTAACTCATATGTAATATTAAAAGAATTAAAAAGAAAAAAAATAATAGCTTAGTATAATATATTCTACTTATAAAAATGGAAAAATGTATTAAAATAGTTGTATGCGGTTCGGTTCAGTTCGATTTTGAAAAATCAATCCAAAATCCGATCCAATCTGAGCGGTTTTCATAAAATGTCATCCAAACACATCCAATAATATTTGGTTTTGTGCGATTTTCGATTTTTTGGATCGGTTTGCGGTTTTAATTTGGATTGGTTTTGATGTGAACACCCCTAATATAAGAGGAATATCAACTACAAAACCGCCCCCTAAGTTTTTCTGTTGTGGCAGTTTTGGCCCCCTAAGCCAATTTTGACTCGGTCAACGCACACGTGGATGTCACGTGTGTATTTATTTATTTTAAAATTTTTTTAATTAAAAAATAAAATATTTTTGTACTTTTTAATAAAAAAATATTTTTTTAATAAAAATTTTTAATTAAATAAAATAAAAATTTAATTACAAAAATAAAAAATTATTTTTTAAATAAATAAAATCCTTTTTTTCCTCATTTTCTCTCACACACACAAAAACTCAACACAACTCTCTCTCTCTCTCTCTATCTCTCTCTCTCTCTCACCCCTTTTTCCTATACCTTCTTTCTTCATTTTCGATCAACTCCGGCTACCAATCTCTAAAAAAAACAACAATAATCTTCCTCTCCTCATCCTCTTCAAAACGCACAAAATTTATTCTTAATCGGAGCAACTTCACTGGCGACCACCGCGCCGGAGTACAACCAAAAGCTTTTTTTTTTTTTTTTTTTTTTTTTTTTCTTTAGGTTTTTTTTTTTCATTCAGTTTTCCTCTAAGGTTATTTTTTAATTTGGTTTGTTTCTTCCTCTTTTTGGATACATTTTCTATTTATCTTTCAACCACTTGCAATATTGATATATTATTTTCTGTTTTGATTTTCTTTAAACGGTAGTTGCATCAGTTAATTTTTCACTCTATATAAAATTAAAGTAAAGTTAAATTGGTTCTTATGTCTTCGATTTACTCACATGTTAAGATTGTACATGTTAAGATTGATTATCTATGTCTGCATAAATTTTTAGGCTATTTTGTCTCTTATTAGTTAAGCTTTCTTATCATGCAGAAAGATGGATGATTGTAATACTTTCATTGAGATCTTTCATCAAAAGGACAAAACATCAAGCATTGAAAGAAGTAATGGACCAAACATCAAGCATTGAAGGAAGTATAGGTAATTTATGTGTTTTAGCAAAAGGGTTGTTTGACTCAAGTACTTTGAGATATTTGGGGATATAAGATATTCTATATGATAATTTCTTTGGCATGGAAATAAGAGATAGTCATTTTTGTATCAACTCTAGGCTTTCATTGTGCCTTCAACCAATCAATACATAAACATACCTCATTTTTGGTTTGGCAAAAGAATATTTGTTTTGTTGTGAATTCGATGAAAAATCACACCAATAACAAACTTGATGTGTGGAGCAAGGGATAATCAATCAATCAAAACAAAGTGTATGGAACAATTATAAACACAAGCCAAAAGTAGAAAACAGCGAGAGAAAAAGAAGAGAGAACACAAAAGAATCTATTTACCTAATTCGGTCCAAATTGACCTAGTCTGGGGGAGAGAGCAGCCCTCCGTTTCACTATAATTACGAGTAACTTTACAAAAGAGATATCAATGGGTTACAAGAATAAGTCTTCTGCCTAATTCTATCCAAAGCCCCAATCTCTTCCCGTAACCAAGAGATTCAATTCTAATAGTGTTTCCCAAGGTGAATCAACCCTCAAACCCTATCAACCCTCAAACCCTAGTGTTTGTTGCCAAGAGACAAACTATATACAAACCCTAGTTTTGTTGTTGCCTTTCTAAACCCTTTTTTTAGTCCCCTATATCTCAAGGTTTACACTAATACAATGTCTATATTTATATAGTAAAAGTATCCCTCATTAATTGGAATCAAATCAGGCTCACAAAAATACGTTTTATTTTTATTCTTCTGTGCGAAATCGTGCTCCGATTTTGCCAGATCGTGCTCCGATTTTTTACGAATGGAAAGTGCCAATTCTGGTCCAAAAATCGTACTCCAATTTTTCAAATCGTGCTTCGATTTTGACAGCTTCAGCAAACTTCAATTTCTCCAATTTTGATTCACTTTCACAACAATCTCCACCTTGACTCTAAATTAGTGATGATGTCAATTTAACATCAACCACCTTGATGCTTTTTCCCTTGCCTTCCGCCCTTTTGAAGATCCTTGTGTCCAAACTACTCAAGGAATTTTAGGTAGTTCCACAAGTACACACCTTAACCCCTTCAGCCATCGGAATGTCTTCCGCCTTCTCGAAGGTCCTTGCAGTCCAACTACTCTAGGAATTTTAGGTAGTTCCACAAGCATTCACCATAACCTCTCCAACACAGGACATCTCCTGCTTCCTTGAAGATCATCTTGCATCCAATCACCCTTGGCCTTTTTTTAGGGTAATCCCAGAAGTCGTGCTATACATTCTTCAACCTCCGAATGCCTTTCGTCTTCATGAAGAAATCCCTAGCACACCACTAGAGCATAGCACCCAAGGTCCTCCATAGTCGTACCATTACCGGTGTGTTCAACTCCACCTCAAGCTGAGCTTCAAACCTCTCAACTAGTAAATGTGTACATCCCACTATGTCTTCAACCTTGAAACTCCACCTCAATAGGTAGATCATGAGTATTGTTACCTCCGCCTCTCAAGACTGATCATGAGTAGTCTTATCACCGCCTCTTCAGGCTGATGTTGAGTGTTTAACATCTCTCCAGACGACCACCGCTTCACTAGGCATCACTCCCAATGTGAGACACATCACCTTCTTCATCCTCCAAACAACACACCACCAAAGCACCTGTATCCTCATAACCCTCAGAGACAATTTGTGCGGAGTTACCATTAATCTTCGGACAATCCTTCATGAAGTGACCTATCTTGTGACAGTTAAAGCATTTAGACTTTGACTTGTTACCACTCTTTCTCTGGTTACCTCTACCTCCACCATTCCTTCTTGAGACACTTAGGCCTTCACCATTTTCATGAATTCTCAAGTCCTTGGTTTTGATCAACTCCTTGTTTCTCAAAGCCGCTTGAACTTCTTCCAAGGTAACAGTGCCTTCTTTGCCAAAGAGCATAGTATCTTTGAGCGATTCAAAAGATTTTGGTAGAGCACACAACAAGAGTATAGCTTTATCTTCATCCTCAAGTTGCACCTCAATATCCTAATAGTGTTTCCCAAGGTGAATCAACCCTCAAACCCTAGTGTTTGTTTCCAAGAGACAAACTCTATAAAAACCCTAGTTTTGTTGTTGCCTTTCTAAACCCTTGTTTCAGCCCCCTCTATCTCAAGGTTTACACTGATACAATGTCTATATTTATAGTAAAAGCATCCCAAATAAATTGAAATCAAATCACTCTAGTGCAAATGAGGGATACAAAACCTGTTTTTTTTGAGATTTAAGACCTGTTTTTTGCCGGGGTTATATCATCGGGTGTTGTAAGTTTGAGATACGACACATGTTTTTTATTGGGTATAAAAACAACATATTGTACCTGTTTTTTCTAATAAACTGGTGTGATATATGTATTTGTAACCCCACTTTTACACTAAAATAGGTGTAAAATCGCACATATAACACCTGTTTGAATACAAAATAAGG